>Ga0209137_1000455_pt1 | contig 44364 bp, 29 predicted proteins | sample SaaInl5LU_22_DNA_FD_184642 | JGI IMG/M metagenome (GOLD analysis project Ga0209137, IMG submission 184642) | Marine microbial communities from expanding oxygen minimum zones in the Saanich Inlet - ESP_105LU_22_DNA (SPAdes) (version 2) | ecosystem: Environmental > Aquatic > Marine > Intertidal... | reverse complement strand
CATCTAACTGAAGGATATGTACAGGTTTACGTAAACCCATCATTATTGGACCTATTGACTCTGCTTTATTTAATTCTTTAAGTAATTTATAGGTAATATTAGCAGATTCTAAATTTGGAAAAATTAATGTATTTACTTTATGTCCAGATAATTTTGAAAATGGAAAGATATCCTGAAGCATTTTGCTATTAAGAGCAAAATCGGTTTGTAATTCTCCATCGACTAATAAATCTGGATGTCTTCTGTGTAAATAAGAGACTGCTTCTCTTACTTTTGTTGCTGTTTGATCTTTTGAAGATCCAAAATTTGAAAAACTAGTCATTGCCATTACTGGTTTTAAACCAAACATTTTAACAACACCAGAAGTCATTTGTGCAATTTTAATTAAGTCTTTTGCTGAAGGATTAATATTTATTGATGTATCACTTAAAAACATTGGTCCTCGCTCTGTCATCATTACATTTGTTGTAGCAATTCTTGTAGATCCTGGCGCAAGACCTATTAACTCTAGCATTGGCTTTACTACTTGAGGATAACTACGTGAGTAACCTGTAATTAGAGCGTCTGCATCTCCTTCGTTTATCATCATTGCAGCAAAATAATTACGTTCACGCATTAACTTTTGAGCCTCTAATAAAGTAACACCTCTACGTTTACGTTGCTTCCAATAGACTTCGGCATACTTGTTTTTTTGGGCGTTTTGCTCATCTGTTTTAGGATCGATTATCAACACATCTGCATCAAATTCGATTTCTTCTTTCAAGCGTTCTATTTCCTCTTTTCTTCCTAATAGAATTGGGATTGCAATACCATCGTCGTATACAATTTGTGCTGCTTTTAAAACATCAATATGGTCTGCTTCTGCATAAACCACACGTTTAGGAGCTGTTTTTGCACGATTATATAACAATCTTAAAATCTTATTGTCCGACCCTAAACGTTGCATAAGTTCCTCTTTATACTTATCCCAATCTTCTATTGGCTCTTTTGCAACACCGCTTTCCATAGCCGCTTTTGCTACTGCTGGTGGTACTTCTGATATTAATCTAGGATCGAATGGTTTAGGTATAATATAATCTTTACCAAATGTGAGTCTCGTCTCGTTGTAGGCAATGTTTACTTGTTCTGGCACTGGCTCTTTAGCTAAATTGGCTAAGGCTTTAACTGCAGCCATTTTCATAGCTTCATTAATTTTAGTTGCACGAACATCTAAAGCACCTCTAAAAATAAAAGGAAAGCCTAGTACATTATTTACTTGGTTAGGATGATCACTACGTCCTGTAGCCATAATAATATCGTCTCTAGTATCTACTGCTAATTGATAGTTAATTTCTGGATCTGGATTGGCCATTGCAAATACAATAGGATTTTTAGCCATTGTTAACAACATCTCTGGGAAAACAATATCTGAAGTTGATAAACCCACAAAAACATCGGCATTTACCATGGCTTCTTCAAGCGTATCAATTTTTCTATGCGTAGCAAATTCGGCTTTTTGTGAAGTTAAATTATCTCTATCGTCTCTAATTACACCTTTACTATCGAGCATAACTACATTTTCGCGTTTAGCTCCAAATGCTAGATATAATCTTGTACAAGAAATTGCAGCTGCTCCTGCACCACTGACAACAATTTTTACATCTTCAATTTTTTTCTCTGAAAGTTCTAAAGCATTTAACAAAGCTGCTGCCGAAATTATTGCTGTTCCATGTTGGTCGTCGTGCATTACAGGAATATCTAATTCTGCCTTAAGACGTCTTTCAATTTCAAAAGCTTCTGGAGCTTTAATATCTTCAAGGTTAATACCTCCAAAAGTTGGCGCTATATTTTTAACAGTTGCAATAAATTCTTCAATATCTTCCGTTCCTACTTCAATATCAAAAACGTCGATATCTGCAAATATTTTAAACAGCAACCCTTTACCTTCCATTACTGGCTTTGAGGCTTCTGGACCAATATTACCTAAACCTAAAACTGCGGTTCCATTAGAAATTACTGCAACAAGGTTTCCTTTTGCTGTATATTTATAAACGTTATTTACATCTTTTTGGATTTCTAAACAAGGCTCAGCAACACCAGGAGAATAGGCTAATGCTAAATCTCTTTGACTCGCATATTTCTTGGTTGGAACTACTTTTATTTTACCTGGAGTTGGTTTAGCGTGATAAACTAATGCTTCTCTTCTTTTGCTTTGTTTGCTCATATTGTAGATTTTACTCTGACTTACAAATGTAATGTTTTAAGCTGAATCCTATTCTTTTAAAAACTCAATATTACGCTTAAGACCAGAAAATTTTGTGCGTTTGACTGCAGATTTTTGAAACACTTTTTTAAAAACATCTTCTGTTATTTCTTCCCAATCTTTCTTTGTCATTTCCAATAAGTCTGGATGCGGATTGAATAGTGGTTCTCTATGTGGTTTTGAAAATTTATTCCAAGGACATACATCTTGACATACATCGCAACCAAAAATCCAATCATCAAATTTACCTTTCATTTCATTTGGTAATTGGTCTTTTAATTCTATTGTAAAATAACTGATGCATTTACTACCATCTACAACATAAGGTTCAACAATTGCTTGTGTTGGACAAGCATCTATACAAGCTGTACAGGTTCCACAGTGGTCTGTTGTTATAGTATCGTATTCTAAATCTAAATCGATTATTAACTCTGCAATAAAATAAAACGAACCTACTTGTTGTGTTAATAAATTACTGTGCTTTCCAATCCAGCCTAAACCAGATTTAGCAGCCCAAGCTTTATCTAAAACTGGAGCAGAATCTACGAAAGCTCTTCCGTTTACTTCTCCTATTTCATTTTGAATAAAATGAGTTAATGCTTTAAGTTTAGATTTTATTACATGATGGTAATCGTTACCATAAGCATATTTAGACAACTTAGGAGCTTCTGTATCTTTTTGTGTTTGTGAAGGAAAATAATTAAGTAACAGTGAAATAACACTTTTTGAATCTTCTACTAATTTTGTTGGGTCTAAGCGTTTATCGAAGTGGTTTTCCATGTATTGCATACTACCATGCCTATTATTATTTAGCCAGTGTTCTAAACGAGGAGCCTCAGTTTCTAAAAATTCGGCTTTGCTTATTCCACAAGACAAAAAACCGAGGCGTTTGGCTTCGGTTTTAATTAAATCTGTATACTTAGCTTTATTATTTAACATAATTGGATAGATTCTTTGTATCGCACTGAATGACAAATTCCTAAAATAAGCCTCCTTGTGTTGGCCCTTTAATTTTTCCTAAATGCTTATAAGCTAATTCTGTAACTTCTCGTCCTCTAGGAGTTCGCATAATAAAACCTTGCTGAATTAGAAACGGTTCATAAACTTCCTCGATGGTTTCTGAGCTTTCACTAACTGCTGTTGCTATTGTTGAAACACCAACAGGTCCTCCTTTAAATTTGTCTATTATGGTGGACAAGATTTTGTTATCCATTTCATCTAAACCATAAGCATCAACGTTTAAGGCTTCTAAAGAAAACTTAGCAATTTTTATTTCTATACTTCCGTTTCCTTTTATTTGAGCAAAATCTCGAACACGACGCAACAAAGCATTAGCTATTCTAGGTGTTCCACGACTTCTTCCTGCAATTTCTATAGCAGCCTCCATTGTTATTGGAACGTTTAATATTTGGGCACTACGTTGAATAATTGTACTTAACAATTCGGTTGAATAATACTGTAACCTACTTTGAATTCCAAAACGTGCTCTCATTGGAGCGGTTAATAATCCTGATCGAGTAGTTGCACCTACTAAAGTAAAAGGATTTAAATTAATTTGAACCGTTCTTGCATTTGGTCCAGACTCTATCATGATATCAATTTTATAGTCTTCCATTGCAGAGTATAAATACTCTTCTACAATTGGGCTTAATCTGTGTATTTCATCTATAAATAAAACATCTCTATCGTCAAGATTAGTAAGTAATCCTGCTAGGTCTCCTGGTTTGTCTAAAACAGGACCAGAAGTTACTTTTATTCCAACATTTAATTCGTTTGCTAATATGTTTGCTAATGTTGTTTTGCCTAAACCTGGTGGTCCATGAAATAATGTGTGATCTAAAGCTTCATCTCTTAAGTTGGCAGCTTGAACAAATATTTTTAAATTTTCTAATACCTGATCTTGACCAGAAAAATCTTCAAAAGATAAAGGTCTCAATGTTTTTTCTATGTCGAATTCTTCAGATGAAAAATTCTCGTTGGTTGGATCTAGGTTTTCGTTCATATCTTTTACAGCAATAGAATTAATCTTTTAATTATGAAAACAATACTGAAACAAGAATCACATCATAATATTAAAGAATGGACTGCAATAACAAATATAAACAAAAAGCCTTTCCGTTATGGAAAGGCTTTTAAATATGTTTATAGTTTCTCTAATGTGAGACTTATAACAGTAAATTAATGTTGTAGCTCCTCTTCACCTTCTTTAAGCGGTACAATTTGAGAGACAAAGTCTTCATCGTGACCAGGTTTAGAATAATCATAAGCCCAACGGTGTACATGAGGTATTTCTCCTGGCCAATTACCGTGAATATGCTCAACAGGAGTTGTCCATTCTAATGTATTAGATCTCCATGGATTTTGTACAGATTTCTTTCCGTAAAACATGCTAATGAAGAAGTTATATAAGAATACAATTTGAAAAGCGCCACCTATTAAAGCAAAAACGGTGATTATTACGTTTACATCTTGTAAGTCGTCAAATAATGGAAAATTACTATTTGTGTAATAACGTCTTGGTAAACCTGCCATACCTATAAAGTGCATTGGGAAAAATACTCCATAAGCACAAACTGCTGTTACCCAAAAGTGAATGTAACCTAAATTCTTGTTTAGCATACGACCAAACATTTTTGGAAACCAGTGATAAATACCTGCAAACATACCATAAAGTGCAGATATTCCCATTACTAAGTGAAAGTGAGCAACTACAAAATACGTATCGTGTACATTGATATCTAATGCACTATCTCCAAGAATTATACCTGTTAAACCTCCTGTAATAAAAGTTGAAACTAAACCAATAGAAAATAACATGGCTGGATTCATTTGGAGATTTCCTTTCCAAAGTGTAGTTATGTAATTAAAAGCTTTAACTGCTGAAGGTATTGCAATTAATAATGTAGTAAAAGTAAATACTGAACCTAAAAATGGATTCATACCAGATACAAACATATGGTGACCCCAAACAATTGTAGATAAAAATGCAATTGCTAAAATTGAAGCTACCATTGCACGATAACCAAAGATTGGTTTACGAGAGTTTGTTGCAATAATCTCAGAAGTTATACCTAAAGCTGGTAATAATACTATATATACTTCAGGATGACCCAGAAACCAAAATAAGTGTTCAAATAAAACTGGAGAACCACCTTGATAATGTAAAACTTCACCTTGTATAAATATGTCTGACAAGAAGAATGATGTTCCGAAACTTCTGTCCATAATTAGTAATAATGCTGCAGATAATAATACTGGGAAAGATACAATACCAATAATTGCAGTAACAAAAAAGGCCCAAATAGTTAAAGGTAGTCGAGTCATAGACATTCCTTTTGTACGTAAGTTTATTACTGTTACGACGTAATTTAAAGATCCTAATAAAGAAGATGCAATAAAAATAGCCATTGATACTAACCACAAAGTCATACCAGCTCCAGAGCCTCCTTGGGCCATTGGTAAAGCACTTAGTGGTGGATAAATTGTCCAACCTGCAGCTGCTGGTCCTGCTTCAACAAAGAAAGATAAAACCATGATTACACTTGATATAAAGAATAACCAATAAGATACCATGTTTAAAAAGCCTGATGCCATATCTCTAGCACCTATTTGCAATGGAATTAATAAGTTACTAAATGTACCACTTAATCCTGCTGTAAGTACAAAGAAGACCATAATGGTTCCATGAATGGTTACTAATGCTAAATAAATATCTGCATCCATAACACCTTCTGGTGCCCATTTTCCTAATAATGCTTGGAATATTACATTTGGCTCTTCTGGCCATGCAATTTGCATACGCATCATTAAAGACATCATTACACCAATAACTCCCATAATAGTACCAGTAATAAGGTACTGCTTGGCAATCATTTTGTGATCCTGACTAAATATATATTTAGTTACAAAAGTTTCTTTATGGTGGTGATCGTCGTGAGCGTCGTGAGCGTCGTGAGTATCTGCGTGTGCTGACATAATCTATATAACTTTATAATATTTTAATTAATTAGTCTATCAAAGAATCTTTAAATGCTTTTTGAGATTTCATCCAAGCATCATATTCTTCTTGTGTTTCTACTATTATTTTCATTTGCATATTGTAGTGAGACTTACCACAAATTTTATTACATAATAATAAGTAATCGAATGTATATAAATCTAAAGCTTGTTCTCCTTTTGCTACTAAATCTTTGCTTTTTTCAACTCTAATTTTATTAATGTTTGCAACTTTATCTTGCATTTCAGGTGTTTCTCTCATATCTGCAGTTGTTACTGTTGGAGTAAAACCAAATTGAGTTATCATACCCGGAACACAATTCATTTGTGCTCTAAAATGTGGCATATATGCAGAGTGTAATACATCTTGTGAACGCATTTTAAATAAAACAGGACGTCCTACTGGCAAGTGTAATTCTGTAGTTATTACGTCGTCCTGAGCATTTGGATCTGCTTCGTCTACACCTAAAATATTAGCACGATTAATATCTATTAATCTGACATTTGCTTTACCTAAGGTATTATCTGCTCCTCCATAACGTGCTTTCCAGTTAAACTGTTGCGCATATAATTCTACTACTAAGGGATCATTGTCTTCATTAACATTCATTATTGTTGTCCACGTAAATAAACCTTGTATAATAAGTACTGCTAATACAATTACAGGAATAATAGTCCAGATTGCTTCTAGCTTGTTATTATCAGCATAGAATAAAGCTTTTTTCCCTTTTTCACCTTTGTATTTAAAAGCAAAATAATGAAGTAAGAACTGTGTAACTGTTTGAACGAAGAAAATAATGATCATAGAGATAATCATTAAATTATCAATACCTGGACCATGCTCTGATGCAGAGTTAGACATTAATGGTAAATCTCCATATTTAACAAAACAAATGATAGTGATAACATATATAAAGGCTAAAAAGCCTAACATTAAATACCCATTTATTTTATTGTCTTTGTCGTTAGCTACTTGATCATCACTTCTAGCGTTAACGCTTTGAGTTAAATCGAATATCTTAACCATTTGCCATATGGCAACGAGAATAAATACTAAAACTAAAATTGATAATAAAGCCGTCATTGTTGTCGTTCTTCTTTATTGAATTATTTTATTAATAATGAAAATGTTCACTCTCTTTCACAAAAGGATTTCTTGTAGGTGTTAAAGGAGCTTTTGACAGCGCTGTAAACACAATAAAGATAAATAATCCTGCAAAGAATAACATTGAACAAATTTCAGGAACACCAATATACCATTGGTCTCCTACTGTTGCTGGCATTATCATATTGAAAACATCAATATAATGACCAGCTAATATTACAATACCTGTCATCACTATAAACCAAGGAATACGTTTGTAATCACTATTCATTAATAATAATAATGGAAAGATAAAGTTCATTGCCAACATTCCAAAGAATGGTAATTTATAGTCTTCAATTCTAGTGACAAAGTAAGTTACTTCTTCTGGAATATTTGAATACCAGATCAACATAAATTGAGAGAACCATAAATACGTCCAGAAAATACTGAATGCAAACATGAATTTTGCTAAATCATGGAAATGGCTATCATTTACTTTTGGTAATAAGCCTTTAGTTTTCAAGTATAACGCTATAAATGCTATCGTTGTTACAGCACAAACCATCATACCAGCAAACACGTACCATCCAAATAATGTAGAGAACCAGTGTGGATCTACACTCATAATCCAATCCCAAGACATCATAGATTCTGTGTAAATAAAGAATACTAAAAATGCTGCCGAAATACGGAATGTTTTCTTAAAGTTTTTGTTATCGTCTGCTTTATCTTGAGCAATTGAAAATTTTCTAGAAAAGTATCTGTATAATGACCAACCACCAATAAAAATTAAACCTCTAATTGCAAATCCCCAAATATTTAACCAACCTGTTTTCCCTTGGATTAATTTGTCATGTGCGACAACGTCTGGATCCATCCAAACAAAAATATTGTAATGACCAATGGTACCAGATGCCACTGCTATGGCTAAAAGTATTAGAGCTCCTGGCAATAAATAAGCTGTTATACCTTCCATTACTCTTAGTAGTAGAGGTGACCAACCAGCTTGAGAGGCATATTGAATAGCATAGAATGCTAGTACGCCTAAAGATATCATCATAAAAAAGAAAGCAGCAATATAGAATGCAGACCAAGGTCTGTTGTGCATTGCGTGCATGACATGATTTACATGCTTGGTATGTTCATCTACAACCTCATGAGAATTACCTACTGCGTGTTTGTCTTCTCCGTGAGCATCAACTGCTGCATGAGTATCATGACTACTAGCTTCATCTGCTTGATGATTTTCAGTTTCACCGTGACCATTAGAACCACCATGATGAGATTCATTTGCTAGCATGTTTTCGACTTCTTCAAATGTTACATGAGAAGTGTAGAAACTATAACCAACACCTATTGCTCCAACGACCATTAAAATGATTGCAGTTAATCTTAGTCTATTTGAAATTTTGTATTCCATTATATAATCTTTAACTAAATCTTATTTTTCTAAATCCGCTTTCAATTTCATAACATATGAAACTACTTGCCAACGCTCTTCTCTATTTAATTGATTTGAATAAGAGCCCATAGCATTTTTACCGTAATAAATAGTATGATAAACACTACCTTCTGTTATAGCTCTTCCGGCATCATCGTAACTTGGTATACCAAGGATTTTTTCTCTTTGGACTAACTTCCCTTTACCATCACCTTTATTACCATGGCAAATACCACAATAAATATTGTATAACTCTTTACCTCTAGGTTCGTCAATTTGTGTAGAATCTAAAACACTTTTTAAATTTGCTTTAGCCTCATTGTAACCTTCGGTAGTATTATCAATATCGAAAGGCGTATAACCTCTTGGTATTGTTCCTTCTGCTGGTAATTGTGCTTCTACACCATTAGCAAATGCGTCAGATTCTTGATACGTTTCGTAAGCAACTGATTCATACATATTAGGCATGAACTCGTAATTAGGTCTTGAATTCTTTTGACAAGAAGCAAAAGACACTAAAACTATGGCTAATATTGTTATTTTAATAATACTCTTCATTTTGTATAATTAATGCGCGTTATCTACTACGTTAATTTCAACAGCACCAGTTTGTGAAAGTAAATCTTGTAATTCTTTTTCATTACCATGAATAGGGATTTCCATTAAAAAATGATCATCAGTTGTTCTTGGGTCTGGATTTTCTGCTTTTTTAAATGGCCACATTCTACTACGTAAATAAAATGTTATTACCATTAAGTGTGCTGCAAAGAATACTGTTAATTCGAACATAATTGGTACAAATGCAGGCATATTCTCTAAATAGCTAAAGCTTGGTTTACCACCTATATTTTGTGGCCAATCTTCTATCATAATAAAATTCATCATTAATGTCGCTACTGCTAAACCTACACAACCGTACATAAATGCTGCGATTGCTATTCTTGTTGGCGCTAAACCCATAGCCTTGTCTAGCCCATGGACTGGAAATGGCGTATATATTTCTTCAATGTGATGTCTTTCGGCTTTAACCTTCCTTACTGCGGCCAATAACACATCGTCATCGTTATAAATAGCGTGAATTACTTTTGAAGCTTCCATATGCTACTCTTTATTATTTTTTAGTTCTTTAATATCAACATTAGATGTTCTAGCATCTGCACCTGTACCAACTAAACTGTCTCCTCTATCTCTGATGGTTTTATATCTGTCTCCTGAAGACTTTAAAATAGTCTTAACCTCTGCTTGTGCAATAACTGGGAATGTTCTTGAATACAGTAAGAATAATACGAAAAAGAATCCTATTGTTCCTATAAATATTCCAATATCTACAAACGTTGGAGAGAACATTGTCCATGAAGATGGCAAATAATCTCTGTGCAACGATGTTACAATAATTACAAAACGCTCAAACCACATTCCTATGTTTACCACTATTGATATAGCAAAAGAGAACATAATACTTGTACGTAATTTTTTAAACCACATGAACTGTGGAGAAAACACGTTACAAGACATCATTGCCCAATAAGCCCACCAGTATGGTCCTGTAGCTCTATTAAGGAAAGCGTATTGCTCATACTCCACACCAGAATACCATGCAACAAACAACTCTGTAATATATGCTACACCTACTATAGAACCTGTAATCATGATTACAATGTTCATTAACTCGATGTGTTGTACTGTAATATAATCTTCCAAGTTACACACTTTTCTCATTATTATAAGCAGCGTGTTTACCATAGCGAATCCAGAGAAAATTGCTCCTGCAACAAAGTAAGGTGGAAATATAGTTGTATGCCAACCAGGTATTACTGATGTTGCGAAATCAAAAGATACAATCGTGTGTACAGAAAGTACTAGTGGAGTTGCTAAACCTGCAAGTACTAAAGATACTTCTTCAAATCGTTGCCAATCTTTTGCTCTACCAGTCCAACCAAAACTTAATAAACTATAGATCTTCTTTTGAAAAGGTTTAATTGCTCTATCTCTGAGCATTGCAAAATCTGGTAATAAACCTGTCCACCAGAAAACTAATGATACTGATAAGTATGTTGAAATTGCAAATACATCCCAAAGTAAAGGAGAGTTAAAGTTAACCCATAGCGATCCAAATTGATTAGGAATTGGTAATACCCAATATGCTAACCATGGACGACCCATGTGAATAATTGGAAATAAACCAGCTTGAACTACTGAGAAAATCGTCATTGCTTCTGCAGAACGGTTAATTGCCATTCTCCATTTTTGACGGAATAATAATAGTACTGCAGAAATTAATGTTCCTGCGTGACCAATACCAACCCACCAAACGAAGTTAGTAATATCCCAAGCCCAACCAACTGTCTTGTTTAATCCCCAAGTTCCAATACCAGTAGATATTGTATAAACCATACATCCAACTCCCCACAGAAAAGCAACTAATGCGATTGAAAATACAATCCACCATTGTTTGTTGGCTTTTCCTTCTACAGGTGCTGCGATATCTACAGTTACATCGTGGTACGATTTGTTGCCTGTAACTAAAGGTCTTCTAATAGGTGCTTCGTAATGAGACGCCATAATCCTTTTATAAGTATTCGTTAATTAATTCTTTTTATGCTTTCGTGTTTCTCACTTTAGTATGATACTGAACATTAGGTTTAGTACCAACACTTTCTAGTAAGTGATACATACGATCGTCTTCTAAAAGTTTTGCAACTTTGCTTTCTTTGTCGTTAATATCTCCAAACACCATCGCTCCATTGCTACAAGCAGATGAACAAGCTGTTTGGAATTCTCCATCTTTAATAACACGTCCATCACGTTTTGCATCAAGAATTGTTTTTTGTGTTTTTTGAATACACATAGAACATTTTTCCATGACACCACGAGAACGTACTGTTACATCTGGATTAATTACCATTCTACCTAAGTCGTCATTCATAAAGTAATCGAACTCATCATTTCCATTATAAAGGAACCAGTTGAAACGACGCACTTTATAAGGGCAGTTGTTTGCACAATATCTTGTACCTACACAACGATTGTAAGCCATATGGTTTTGACCTTGACGACCATGTGATGTTGCAGCTACTGGACATACAGTCTCACAAGGAGCATGATTACAGTGCTGACACATTACTGGTTGAAAAGCAACTTGTGGGTTGTCTGCAGCAATTTCTAATTCTCCAAATCCTCCTAAAGAACCATTTTCGCTAAATAAACCTAAACCATCGAAACCTTCTTTCTTGGCATCATCTGCTGCAAAAGACTCTTCAGAAGAATAATATCTATCAATACGTAACCAATGCATATCGCGACTTCTACGTATTTCTTCTTTTCCTACAACAGGAACATTGTTTTCTGCATGACATGCAATTACACATGCTCCACAACCTGTACAAGCATTTAAATCAATAGACAAGTTAAAGTGATGACCAATAGAACGATCAAATTCATCCCATAAATCTACCTCTGGAGACGTTACTTCTACTTCCTCGTGATTTAAAGATACTGTTGGAATTGCATTCCATACAGTTCTGTCACTTGTGTTAAAAATCTCTAATGTTGTTTCTTTAATAATGTCTCCACGACCCATTAAAGTATTTTGTAACTGTACACAAGCAAACTCATGCATTCCTGCGGCCTTAGTTACTGTAATATCTTGTATAGTATTAAAACCTTGGTATAATTTATAAGCATTAACACCTGTTTGCATTTCTTCTTTTAAACCTGCAGATCTTCCATAACCAAGAGCCAAACCTACAGAACCTGTTGCTTGACCAGGTTGGATAATTACGGGAACTGTTAATTTATTTCCGTTAACAGTAATTTCAGCGTAACTACCATTTAAAGCACCTGTTGCTTCATGCTCGTTTACTAATTCTAAGCGTTTAGCATCTGCGGCAGAAACTGTTAAATAGTTATCCCAAGAAGTTCTTGTAATTGGATCAGGAAATTCTTGTAACCATGGGTTGTTAGCTTGTTGTCCGTCTCCCATTCCTACTTTAGTATATAAAGTAAGCTCCATTCCTTTTGAAGTTGCGCTAGTCGCTAAAGCTCTAGCTGCACTTCCAGAAGGTGTCTCAACATTATCTTGTGATACTTCTACAGTATCGTCAACTACATCACTAGAAGATTGAGATATAAAAGACCCATCATGTAACGCTTGGTTAAATGATGCTCCCTCAAGAATTTCAGAATTCCAAAGTGTTTTAACATAATCGCTATACTTAACATCTTTTCCATTCCACAGCAGTAAAACTTCTTGAAATTGTTTTGTATCAAATAAAGGACGAATGGTAGGCTGAATTAATCCGAAATGGCCTTTCTTTATTTCTACATCTCCCCAACTTTCTAGGTAGTGAGGTGCAGCTGCAATATAATGCGAAGCTAAGGCTGTTTCGTCTACTTTCATAGAGAAAGCTACAGATAAATCTGTGTTTTTTAATCCTTCAGCAAAATCTGAAGCATTTGGTAAAGTATATAGTGGATTTACTCCACTCATGATAAGAGCTCCTACTTTTCCTGCTTTCATATCAGCAATTAAAGTAATTACAGCCTTATCATTTCCTTGTCTTGTTCTTATTGGTTTTTTTGGATTAAACGCTTTACTCTTAAGCTTTTCGTTTATCTCTAAAACAACAGTTTGTGCATTTACATCTTGAATACCAGTAACCACAACACCATTTCTTCCAGCTTTATCTAACTCAGAAGCTGTTGCTTGTACTTCTTTCTCTATGTTCGCTGGCAAGCTACCTGAAAAAGCACCACCAACAATTAGGCTATGTAATTTTGCTAAAGCTAATTTTTGCTGACTTGGTGTTAAAGGCACACGCTTATCTGCATTTGCTCCTGCAAGAGACATGTTAGATTCGAAATGAATATGACGGGACATTTTTCCGTTTTTAGGAATTCGTCCTTTTGAATATCCAGAATCAAAACCACCACCTTGCCAATCACCTAAGAAATCTGCTCCAAAGGCTACAATTGTAGAAGCTATAGAAAAATCGTAATCTGCTAATCCTCTTTCGTTATATTTTGTTTGAAAAGCATCTAACGCAGCAGACTCTGAAACAGCGTCATAAACCACATGCTTAGCATTTAAATATTTTTCTTTAAATTCTGAAATTAACTTACTTGTAGATGGACTAGCATACGTTTGTGTTAAAAACACGATTTGCTTTCCAGCTTCGTTAGTCGCATTTAATTTTTGAGTCGTTTCTGAAGTAAAAGTAGACCAAGAAATAGGATTTTCACCTTTCATAGGAGATTGCACTCTTAAACTATCGTATAGTCCTAAAACCGATGCGTTAACTCTAGCATTTGCACCACCATTAGTTGCAGCAAGGTTATTGTTTTCGATTTTGATTGGACGACCTTCTCGAGTTTTTACTAAAACACTTGCAAAATCAAAACCATCTGCAATAGTTGTTGCATAATAGTTAGCTACACCAGGAATAATAGAGTCTGGTTGCACTACATAAGGAATTGATTTAATTACTGGTCCTTCGCAGGCAGCTAAAGAAGCTGCAGCAGTACTAAAACCAATATACTTTAAGAAATCACGACGCGTAGTAGACGAAGCCTCTAATGTTTCCTTGTCTCCAAGAAATTCATCTGTAGGAATTTCGTTTACAAATTCGTTTTGTTTTAGCGTCTCAACAATAGAGCTTTCTTTTAGCTCTTCAACACTTTTCCAGTATTTCTTGTTTGATGACATATTATATAATTGAATTACTTCTTAATTTATTTATAACTTTTTCACTTAAAACACTCAGACAAGCCTAGTGTGACAAAACTTTCTCTTTAGAGACTCCTATGTCAAAGGAGTACTATAAACTAATATCTAGTAGTGACACTTACCACATTCTAATCCACCCATCTGCGCAGCAGTTAATTGCTCAACTCCATATTTTTTTGAGAGTTCCTCGTGAATTTTGGTATAGTACTCATTATCTTTTACCTTAACATTAGTTTCTCTGTGACAGTTAATACACCAACCCATTGTTAATGGAGAATATTGATACATTACTTCCATTTCCTCAACAGGACCATGACAAGTTTGACACTCTACACCTGCAACACTAACGTGCTGAGAGTGGTTAAAGTAGGCAAAGTCAGGTAAGTTGTGAATTCTAGTCCATTTTACTGGAGAGGTTTCACCTGTGTATTTTTGCTCTACATCATCCCAACCAACTGCTTTGTATAATTTTTTAATTTCTGCATTATAATCTACACCATATTCTGCTAAGCCTTCAGCTTGTGTTCCCTCGGCAACTTCGTAAATAGATTTATGACAATTCATACATACGTTTAACGAAGGTATCCCTGAATGTTTAGAAACTCTTGCAGATGAGTGACAGTATTTACAATCTATACCATTATCTCCTGCATGTATTCTATGAGAATAGTGAATTTCTTGAACTGGCTCGTAACCTTGGTTTACACCTACTTGCATAAAGTAACCATAAACAAAATAAGCAGAGGCCAATAAAAACAATATAGCAGTTACCAATATTAAGAATTGGTTTTCAACAAATGCTTTCCAAAGCGGCTTTCTTTTAGGTTGGTCTACTAATTCAACACCTTTTACTTCTGCAAAACTGCGCAATGTTTTGTTTACTAGGTATAATGCACCTGCTAATAGCGCAAACAAAAGCGCTAAAGCACCTAATATTAATCCGTTTGAGCTAGTATCGCTTTCTGGATTAGATCTATCGTCAACAACTTCTTCTTTTACAGGAGCTGGAGGCTCAGCAGCAGTATATGCTAAAATATCATCAATATCTGTATTAGATAATTGGGGGAAAGCATTCATAGCAGCACCACCATACTCATTATAAATCTTGTTTGCATATGCATCACCAGATTTAATCATTCCTGCACTATTCTTTATCCAAGCATAAAGCCATTCTCTGTCTAAACCTTCACTATCTGCTAAACGCTGCTCTACATTACGTAAAGCAGGACCTGTCATTTTCTTATCTAATTTATGACAAGCTGCACAATTAGCATTAAATATTGCTTTTCCATTTACAGGGTCACCTTCTTGAGCAGAAAGAGCAGTAGAAAACGTTAACAAAAAAACTAAGCCTAAATGAAGAATATTAATGCCTAATTTGCGGTGAATCACCTTTTTCATATTGTTGATTGAATTTACTTCTAAACTTTGGTATGATTTTTTCATCTATATCTAAAATACAGTTATAAAAAACTTACGCAAAAGTAATACTTAAAGTCCATTTTTGAAATCTTAAATAAATCTTAATTTATAATTTAGAAAAATTCTAAATAAGAAAAAGCACTTTTCTTTCGTTTATAACTTTTACATTTGCACCAAATATATAACAAATATGAATTTAAAAACATTAAAAAATCTATGTTTCTCTCTGGCTTTATTACTTTCTAGTAGTGTTGTTTTTGGACAACAAGGTACTGTTGTTATTAATCAACAACCTGAAATTTCAACCTTATTAGAGTTGAAAAAAGAGATTAATATTGAAGAAGAGGATAACGATCGTTATAAAATTCAGATTTATTCAGGGTCTAGACAAGAAGCTGAAAGTGTAGAGAACAATTTTGATAGCACATTTAATTCTTGGTCTTCAAAATTAGAATACGAAACACCTAACTATAAAATATGGGTTGGAAGCTTTAGAACACGACTAGAGGCCGAAAGAGCTTTAATAAAAATAAAGAAGAAATTTCCTAATGCTTTTATATTTAAGCCAAAGAAAAAAAGCAACTAGTAGTTTTCTTTAGAAATAAAAAAGCCGTTTTCAATTAATTGAAAACGGCTTTTAATTTTATAGATTTTTCGCTTAACGATGAATCATATTATTTTAATTTTTTCTTTACTTCTACTTCATGGAATGCTTCAATAACATCACCTTCTTTAATGTCGTTATAATTTTTTATTTGCATACCACAGTCGTAACCTTTACCAACTTCTTTAACATCGTCTTTAAATCGTTTTAGAGAGGTTAATTCTCCTGTGTAAACAACAACACCATCACGTATTAAACGTATTTGAGAGTTTCTAAATATTTTACCGTTCATTACCATACATCCTGCAATGCTTCCAACTTTAGTAACTTTAAAGATTTCTCTAATTTCCGCAGTACCAGTAATTTCTTCTTTAAGCTCTGGAGACAACATGCCTTCCATAGCGTCTTTAAGATCATTAATGGCGTCGTAGATAATTGAGTATGTTCTAATATCAATTTCTTCTCTATCCGCAATAACTCTTGCGTTACCTACTGGACGAACATTAAAACCAATAATAATAGCATCTGATGCAGTTGCTAACAATACATCGCTTTCTGTAATGGCTCCAACACCTTTATGAAGAATATTAACTTGAATTTCTTCTGTAGAGAGTTTTTGAAACGAATCTGTTAAGGCCTCAACTGAACCATCAACATCTCCTTTAAGAATAATATTTAATTCTTTAAATGTACCTAGAGCGATACGACGACCAATCTCTGCAAGTGTTAATGTTTTTGTTGTACGTACGTCTTGTTCACGTTGTAACTGCATACGTTTTGTGGCAATTTGCTTCGCTTCACGCTCATCTGCAAAAACATTGAATTTATCACCTGCTTGTGGTGCTCCATCTAGACCTAATATAGATACTGGAGTAGAAGGTCCTGCTGCTTGAACATCATTACCTCGTTCATCTTGCATTGCTTTAATCTTTCCACTATTTTTTCCTGCTAATACATAATCTCCAATTTTAAGTGTTCCTGCTTGTACTAATATTGTAGATACATATCCACGACCTTTGTCTAAGAATGCTTCTACAACAGTACCAATTGCTGGCTTATTTGGATTTGCTTTAAGCTCTAATAATTCAGCCTCAAGTAATACTTTTTCTAATAATTCTTTTACACCAGTTCCAACTTTAGCTGAAATATCGTGAGACTGAATTTTGCCTCCCCAATCTTCTACTAAAAGATTCATTTGTGCTAAACCTTCTTTAATCTTTTCTGGATTGGCGTCTGGTTTATCTATTTTGTTTATGGCAAAAACAATAGGCACTCCAGCGGCTTGTGCATGAGAAATTGCTTCTTTTGTTTGTGGCATAATATCATCGTCTGCTGCTGCTACAATAATAGCAATATCTGTAACTTGAGCACCACGTGCACGCATGGCTGTAAAGGCCTCGTGACCAGGAGTATCTAGAAATGCTATTTTTTGACCACTTTCTAATTGTACTCCATATGCACCAATATGTTGTGTAATTCCGCCTGATTCTCCGGCAATTACGTTTTCTTTACGAATATAATCTAAAAGTGATGTTTTACCATGATCTACGTGTCCCATTACTGTAACAATAGGTGCTCGTTCTATTAAATCTTCAGGCTTATCAACGACTTCTACAATAGACTCTTCGATATCTGCTGTTACAAATTCTACTTTGTAACCAAACTCTTCTGCTACAATAGTTAATGTTTCAGCATCTAAACGCTGATTCATTGTTACCATCATTCCAAGAGACATACATGCAGAGATAATTTGTGTTACTTGAACATCCATCATGGTTGCAACTTCACTTGCTGTAACAAACTCTGTTACTTTAAGAATTTTGCTTTCTGCTGCTTCGATTTGCTCATCGATTTCAGACTGTTCTCTATGTTGATCTCTTTTGTCTCTTCTATATTTTGCTCCTTTACCTTTGCTAGATTTTCCTTGTAATTTTTCAAGTGTTTCTCTTACTTGTTTTTTTACATCCTCTTCACTTGGTTCTGCTTTTACAATATTTCTTCTACCTTGTCCTGGTTTTTTACCTTTAAACCTATCGTTACCTCCTCTGTTGTTTGATCCAGCTCCTCCAGAGCCAGGTTTGTTATCTCCTGGTTTAGAGATTCGACGACGTTTTTTCTTATTAGAATCATCTGCTTTTTTAGCAACTTCTTCCTTTTTCTTAGGCTTATTAAATTGTGATAAATCTATTTTTTCACCAGCAATTTTTGGTCCAGTAAGCTTTTTGTATTGAGTTTCTACAGTTTCTGGCTCATCAGGTTCTTCTGCTTTAACCGCTTCTTCTTTGGCTTTTGTAGGTTCTACTTTCTTTAGTGCAGGTTCTTTTCTTGGCTCAGTTTTTTCTTGTGTTTTAGCCTCTGCTTTAACTTCCTTTTTTGGAACTTCAGCTTTTGCCTCTTTCACTTCCTGTTCTTTCTCTAGCTTAGATTCTTTCTTTTTTGGGTCTAAATCTATTTTACCAACTTTTTTAGGTCCAGAAAGCACTTTAGTTGCTTTTAAAACTTCTTCTGCCTTGGCTTTGACTGTAGCTTTTGCTTCTTCTTTTTGCTTAGCTTCTAGTTCTTGTTCGCGTTTAATACGCAAATCTTCCTTTTCTTTAAGCTTAGCTTCACTAACTGCTTGAGACTTGATCTTCTTATTTGCATCTGTTTCAAATTCATCTGAAAGAATTTTGTATGTTGTTTCAGAAATTTTCGTTGTTGGACGCTTCTCTATCTCGACACCTTTGGAATCTAAAAATTCCACAGCACGATCTAAAGAGATGTTAAGCTCACGTAGTACTTTATTTAATCTAATCGTTTCAGCCATAAATTGCCTTTACCTTAATTTTACTCAAAAAAATGTTAATCTTCAAATTCTTCCTTAAGAATTCTAATAACATCTAGTATTGTTTCTTCTTCTAAATCTGTTCTTTTTACTAAATCTTCAACATCTTGCTCTAGGACACTTTTTGCTGTGTCTAAACCTGCTTTGCTAAATTCTTTAATAACCCAATCTTCTATTTCATCAGAGAATTCTCTTAATTCCACATCTTCTTCTGCACCTTCTCTAAACACATCAATCTCGTAACCAGTAAGTTGTCCAGCTAAACGAATATTGTGACCTCCACGACCTATTGCTTTACTTACTTCTTCTGGTTTTAATATAGCCTCTGCTCTTTTGTTTTCTTCATCAATTTTTATTGACGTTACTCGAGCTGGACTTAATGCTCTTGTGATATATAGTTGTAAGTTATTAGTGTAATTGATTACATCTATGTTTTCGTTTCCTAATTCGCGAACAATGCCATGAATTCTTGAACCTTTCATTCCTACACAAGCACCTACAGGATCTATTCTATCGTCATAAGAATCTACTGCCACTTTTGCTTTTTCACCAGGAATTCTTACTACATTTTTAATAGTAATTAAACCATCAAATACTTCTGGTATTTCAGCTTCAAATAATTTTTCTAAAAACTTTGGCGATGTACGCGACATAATAATAGCAGGCTTGTTCCCTTTAAGCTCTACACTATCAATAATACCTCTTACATTATCTCCTTTACGAAAGAAATCTGAAGGTATTTGTTTATCTTTTGGCAATATAATTTCATTACCATCGTCATCTAATAATATTACTGCTCTATGGCGAATATGGTGTACCTCTGCAGTATATAACTCGCCTTCAAGTTCTTTAAATTGCTTGAATATATTGGTGTTATCGTGTTCGTGAATTTTAGAAATTAAATTTTGACGCAGCGCTAAGATTGCACGACGACCAAGATCTATAAGCTTAACTTCTTGAGACACGTCTTCACCGACTTCAAAATCTGGTTCTATTTTTCTAGCTGCACTAAGAGAGATTTCTTGGTTTGGCTCTTCAACTTCACCATCTGCAACAACTACTCTATTTCTCCAAATCTCTAAATCTCCTTTGTCTGGATTTATAATAATATCGAAGTTATCATCATCTCCAAACTTCTTCTTTAGTGCATTTCTAAATACATCTTCCAATATCGCCATAAGCGTAACACGATCTATTAATTTATCGTCTTTAAACTCTGAAAATGATTCAATTAACGCTATATTTTCCATTATTCTATTGAATTAAAATTTTATCATAACTTTTGCTTCTACAATATCGTTGTAAGCTATTTTTGCGTTTTTTTGAACAGTTACCTTGCCTTTACCAACAGGCTTTTGCTCTCTAGCTTTCCAAGATAACTCAATACCTTCATTGGAAGCATTAATTAACGCTGCTTCTATACTTTCGGTTTTTGTTCTAACGTCTAATGTTCTTCCTATATTTTTAACAAATTGTCTTGGTAATACCAATGGAGCAGTTGCACCATTTGATGCTACTTCTAGAGAGAAATCATGCTCCTCTCTATCAATATTATGCTCGATAGCTCTACTAATAAACATGCAATCCTCAACTCTAACACCATTATCGCCATCGATAATTATGTTAATAGATTGATCATTAGAGATTGTAAAATCTATTAAAAATAAATCTGATCTTTCCTCTAAGGCTTCGTTCAATAAGTTTTTTACTGTAGTATTAAACATTTTTAAGTATAAAAAGAGCGGACGACTAGTCCGCTCACATTCATTTATCTTACAACGGTGCAAATATACATATTTTTATAATAATGTCCTACAGACTTTTAGCTTTATTAAAAAAAAAGCAAGATTTAATCTTTAAACATACCTTTAAAAACAAAAAAGGTAAAATCTTTTACAACAAGATTAATGAATACTCAATACATTTTTAGAAGTCCTTTTTTTTTCTTAGATTTAAATACTTGTTAAACATAAATACTATGAAAAAAATTCTTGTACCAACCGATTTTTCAAACGAAGCAGAAAATGCTATAAAAGTAGCTGCTCAACTTTCAAGAAAACATAATTGTGAGCTTATCCTTTTAAATATGTTAGACTTACCTTTAACTCATATTTCAGAAGGTGTTCCAGCAGATTTACCTGAGGCTGTATATTTTATGAAACTTGCACATAAACAATTTGAAGATGTGATGTCTAAACCGTATTTAAGTGATATTACTGTAACAGAAATGGTGGACATACATGATATTTCTACTGGTATATTAGAAACTTGCAAGAAAGAGGATATAGATTTAATTGTTATGGGTTCTCATGGATCTAGTGGGTTAAAAGAAATGTTTATTGGATCGAACGCTGAAAAAATAGTTCGCGCCTCTAACAAACCTGTTTTGGTTATTAAAAACGAACATGAAAATTTTGATATTGAAGAATTTGTTTTTGCATCGGATTTTAAAAACGATAGTCGTGAGACATACAAACAAGCAGTAAAATTAGCTGAAACTTTTAACGCTAAAATTCACTTGTTGATGGTAAATACAGTTTCAAATTTTACAACCACTGCATCAGCAAAAGTTAAAATTGAAGAATTTATTGAAGGTACAAACTTTACAAACTACACCACAAACATATATAATGATGAAACTGTAGAAAAAGGTATTTTAAATTTTTCGCATATTATTAATGCAGATCTTATAGGTATTAGCACGCATGGAAGACAAGGTATTGCTCACTTTTTAAATGGCAGTTTAAGTGAAGACTTAGTTAACCACGCTAAAAGACCAGTAATTACTTTTAAAATTTAATAGATTAAATTTTTACAAATAAAAAAGTCTTCCAAAATTTGGAAGACTTTTTTGTTGGCCCACTAGGTTTCGAACCTAGACTCTTTGGTACCAAAAACCAACGTGTTACCAGTTACACCATAGGCCAATAATTGTAACAGCCTGCAAATTTAAAACAAAGTTTTATTTGCGCAAACATTTTGCAATAAAATAATATTTATTTTTCATCGTTTTTTTTAAAAAGCGTGTTAGCTGTATAAAAACAAGCCGTTTTAAATAAACTCTGTTATGAAAACTTTATCATTCTTGTTTCAAATTTATTAGTAAATTCGCCATTAATATAAAAATAATAGGTATATGACGTCTTCAAACTTTAAAAAATGGAATAACATCTTAGGATGGTTCGCTTTTTTAATTGCTTTAATAACTTACAGTTTAACAGTCGAGCCAACTGTTAGCTATTGGGATGCTGGTGAATATATTTTAACCTCAGCAAAACTTCAAGTTGGTCATCCACCAGGAGCTCCCTTATTTCAAATGTTGGGTGCGTTTTTCTCAACGTTTGCTATTTCCCCAGAAAATATTGGACTCATGCTTAATATGGTAAGTGCTGTTTCTAGTGCATTTACAATACTGTTTATGTTTTGGAGTATTTCATTATTGCTTCAAAAAATGATTAAAACCGAAGAAAGTACGACTTCTAAATCTTATGCTATTTTAGGTAGTGCTTTAGTTGGAAGTATAACCTTTGCTTTTACAGATTCTTTTTGGTTTAATGCCGTTGAAACCGAAGTGTATGCTATGGCAACACTTATTATGTCGCTTTTATTTTATTGTGCCTTACGTTGGGAAAACGACATGCATAATCCTAGAGGTAACCGTTGGCTTATTCTTATTGCTTTTATAATTGGTTTATCTTTTGGTGTGCACTTTATGGGATTACTAACCATTCCCGCAATAGGTCTCATTTATTATTTTAAAAATTACAAAACTGTTACCTTAACAAACTTTATAGTTGCAAATGTAGTTTCTGTGGCTATTTTATTATTCATTTTTAAATTACTAGCACCAAATATCATTAGGTTCTTTAGTTTAATAGAAATTTTCTTTGTTAATGTTATTGGGTTACCTTTTAATTCTGGGTCAATAATCGCAGGTCTCTTATTAATTGCTGCCATATATTTTGGCTTAAAACACACTAAAAACAAAGGTTACAAACATCTTAACACAGCAATTTTATGTGTTACTTTTGTTGTTATTGGTTTTTCGTCATGGCTTATGTTACCTATTCGTGCAAATGCCGATGTGGTAATTAATGAAAACAATCCTTCAAGTGCAAGAGAGCTCCTTGCATACTATAATTTGGAACAATATCCAAAAACGCATTTGTTTTACGGACCATTATTTACAGACCAATATGCTGCATTAAATCCTGACAAAGAAGATGCTTACAGAGATGATAAACCTAAATACGAAAAAGATTTAAAGCTCGGCAAATACGTTATTGTTAATGACTATAAAGATGCAGTACAGAATTATAATTACGATCATGCTTCTGTTTTACCAAGAATGTGGAGTGGTGAGCATGCAGAAAACTACATGCTGTTCTCTGGATTTTTAGATTACACGCTAAAGGAGAAATTTAATGTCGATGTCTTTACTCAGAAAAAAATTGCGGATTTTATTGAAAAATACCAACAAAATCAACTAACAGAAAGAGAATACGATGAATTTATGGCTGTTTATGGCGATAAATTAAATATTGCTTTAAGCCCTAGAATACAAAAAGATGTTGCGTTTATTAATCAGTTTAAAAGTAAAGTCGCAGAAGGAAAAGTAGATTACGAAGGCTACCATAGATTCTTAAAAGAATATGGCCAAGAGTATTTAGACATTGAAAAACCATCGTTTATAGACAATACTGTGTATTTATTTCAATACCAATTAGGCTATATGTATTGGCGTTATTTTATGTGGAATTTTACTGGACGACAAGACGACATACAAGGCGAGTACAACAATCATGGTAATTGGATTAGCGGTATCAATACAATAGATTCTTGGCATTTAGGACAATCTCAAGATAATTTACCAAGCGATGTAAAAAATAACAAAGCTAGAAACACATACTTTTTCCTTCCATTAATTTTAGGGATTATTGGTTTGTTTTTCTTATTCAATAAAGATAAAAAAACATTTTGGGTATTATTCGTGCTATTCTTATTTACAGGAATTGCAATACAAGTATACACTAACATTAGACCTTTTGAGCCTCGTGAGCGTGATTATTCTGTGGTAGGTTCGTTTTATGTATTTGCTATATGGATTGGCTTTAGTGTCTATGGAATTTTTGAATTCTTTAAAAACAAAGTAAAAAGCACAGCTTTACCTCTTGCAATTACTGGAGTTTGCTTATTAATTGCACCTTTGATTTTAGCGGTTAATAATTGGGACGACCATGACAGGTCTGACAAATACACTGCCTTATCTATGGCCAAAAAATATCTAGATTCTTGTGGCGAAAATGCTATTCTTTTTTCCATTGGTGATAATGATACATTTGCACTCTGGTATGCTCAAGAAATTGAAAATTATAGAACAGATGTTCGTGTAGTAAATACCAGTTTGTTTCAAACCGATTGGTATATAGACCAAATGAAACGTAAAGCATACGAGAGCGATCCTGTGCCATCACAATTAACACACGACCAATATAAATATGGAACACGAGATTATATAATGAAACGTACTTATTATATAGATCCAAAGACAGAAGATGCAAAACCTACTTTTAGTCGTGATACTTTATTGATTAAAGACTTTTTAGATTTTGTTTCTAGCGATAATCCAAAAACAAAATTTAAGAGAATTATCCAGTTACAAGGTGAAGATATAGAACAATATCCTTCGCAATTACTAAATACAAACTATTTTCCAGTAGAAAATATTCGTATTCCTGTAGACAAAGAAAATGCTTTAAAATACGGTATTGTAAAAGAGAAGGATGCAGACTTAATAGTGCCTTATATTGATATTAACATAAAAGAGAGCGCTATTTACAAACAGCGTTTATTAATGTTAGATATTGTTGCCAATAACGATTGGAAACGACCAATTTACTTTACAGGTGGTGCTTTTGGTGAAGACGATTATATCTGGATGAAAGATTTCTTACAACTTGACGGTATGTGCTATAAGTTAGTACCTATAAAAACACCTACAGATCGAGCAAATCCTTTCGATATGGGACGAGTAGATACAGACTTTATGTACGAGAAAGTTAAATCTTGGGATTGGGGAAATAGCGGAAGTGATGATATTTACCACGACCCAGAAACACGTAAAAACTCTATTACTTATAGAGGAAATTTAGCGCGATTAATAGAAAACTTAATTAATGAGAAAAAACTAGACAAGGCAGAACATGTTGCAGATATTGCTATGGAGAATATGCCTGTAGATAAGTTTGGCTACTATACATTACTTGAACCTTACATTAGTGCTTATTACGAGGTTGGCGCTAAAGATAAAGCGAGACAATTGTTTAAAGATGTTGCTGTTAAATATCAAGAAAACTTAACATATTATAGTGAGTTAACTCTAGAAAATCAAATTAAAAACGGACAAGAAATTGTTACAGATTTAGAACGCTACAGAGCTTTAATAATTGTTCTTGTTGAGTATGACGAAGATTTTGCTGAAAAAGAATTTTTAACTTTTACAGAATTTCAAAGACCTTTTGAAAGGCTCTTCCCTGACGACAGACCAGACATAAGAGAAGAAAGCGATATTAATAGAGATAGCAGTGCAATTAGCATAGAACCTATTGAAGCGGAAACAGAAGACTAAGCATGCGTCTATTTCCTGCTAAAATACCACAATTTATAAAACGAATTTTCCCAAACTATGTTTGGGATTTTTCGTCTAAAGGCAAAACCATATACCTTACTTTTGATGATGGTCCAACTCCTGAAATTACGGAATGGACCTTAGATATGCTGAAGCAGTATAATGCCAAGGCTACCTTTTTTTGTATTGGTAACAATGTTGCAAAACATCCAGAAATTTTTCAATTGGTTTTAAAAGAAGGACATAGTATAGGAAACCATACTCAAGATCATGTAAAAGGCTGGAGTACTTCAACAGAAAAATATATAGATAACGTTATTAAAGCAGAAACTATTATAAGTAAGGCGTTAGTTAATAGTCAATATGAGCTTAGCTTATTTAGACCACCATTTGGACAAATAAAAAAAACACAAGGAAAGGCGTTAGCAAGACGAGGCTATAAAGTAATTATGTGGAGTGTTGTTGCTTTCGATTGGGATAATAAAATATCGAGAGAAAGAAGCTTGAAGAATGTAATTAATGCAACTTCAGAAAAAAACAATATAATTGTTTTTCATGATAGTGTAAAAGCATCTAGAAATATGATGTATGCACTACCGAAGGTATTAGCTCATTTTAGCAAAAAAGGCTACAGTTTTAATGCTATTGATGCTTAAACAAAATCTTTAATAATGGCAATTAAAGTGTTTGCATCTTGTTCTCCACTTTGTCTCCATTTCATTTCACCATCTTTATAAATAATTAAAGTAGGTAAACTTTTTACACGCAAAGCTTCAGACAATTCTTTGTTTTTATCAACATCAATTTTTATTACTCTAGCTTTATCACCAAGAGCAGCGGCAACATCACGAAGTACAGGATGCATAGCTGTTGATTGTTCATTCCATTCTGTAAAAAAATCTAGTAATACTGGAATGTTTACATCGATTAATTCTCCAAATTTTGACATTTTTTAAAGTATTAGTTTAAAATGGTTATTGTAAATCTACAATTTTTTAACAACTTATAGATTTATCTTATTTAATTTAAGAAACATTTAAACAACTTTCGTGCCTTTTTTAAGCGTAATTACTGTAACCTCTGGCCAAATACCAATACGACCCGGAAAAGCTAAATACCCAAAGCCTCTATTTACATGTAAAAACTTACCTGCTTCTTCGTATAATCCAGCCCACTTTGGATATCGGTATTTTACTGGACTCCATTTTATACCTAAAGAAGGTACTTCTATACCAAACTGCATACCATGTGTATGTCCAGCTAAAGTTAAATGAATGTGTTTTTCAAAATCAATAATATTGGTTTCGTTGGTAATTAAATCATGGTTATTTCTATCTTTCGTGTTAAGCTCCATTTTATCGTAATCAAAATGCGATGGATCGTGAGACATTAATATATTAAAATCGTTTTCGCCAATAGATTTTGTGGCTTCTTTTAAGCTTCCGCGTTTAGGAAAATGCCGCGATGCTCCCCAATTTTCAACACCAAGGATATTAATAGTTTGTCCTTTACGTTCTATTTTTCGGTTATCGTTCATAATCAAATCAAAACCTATTTTACTATGTACTTCTTCTAACTGACGTTGGTTTTCAGTATTTAAAGCTTTATCATTACCATAAGCATAATAGCCATAATCATGGTTTCCCATAACAGCAAACTTGCCGTCTTTAGCTTCTAATTTTTTAAAAGTATCAATCCACTCATTCATCTCTTCAGCTTTAGTATTTACAATATCTCCTGTAAATAAAATGGCATCACTTTTTTGTTCATTAATTAAATCTATACCATAAGAGATTTTCTCTTTACTCTCAAGGCTTCCGGAGTGTATATCGCTAATTTGGGTAATCTTGTAACCATCGAAAGCGTCTGGTAAATCTTCAAAATGCAAAACATGATTTATTACTTTAAAATTATATTTTCCTTGGTAAATACCATAAATAAAAGAAGCAAACGGAATGGCTGCAATACCTAAAGCTATTTTAGACACAAAACCTCGTCTACTAGCTGAATATGCTATGTTATCTGGATTAGATTTTGAAATTTTATTAATTAAAACCAAAACAGCTCTTAGTATGTCTTCGCCAAACATAAAGAGTAATAAAATTAATTTAGGAACAAAAATCCCAAATAAATATGCAAGAGCATAACCATGACTAATTGTAAATCTATCTGACCGTGAAAAACTAGAATAATGATAAATTAGATTTCCAATTACAAAAAAACTAACAAACCAATAAATAGCATAAAACCAATAGTTTTTGGTAATTGTTTTTACCGTTTGAAAGGCATAATAATCTAGTATTAATATAATTATGGAAATTATTATCCAACGTAACATACAAGCAATTTTTTACAAATATATTAATTGTAAAAGCGACTTATCTTAGTAATTTGTTAAACGTTTTAATTTTTAAATCGTTAAGTAGAACTGATTCTGTTTTAAAGTGAATGACTTTGGTTTCATTTGGCAGTAAATCGAGAAAATTATTGCTAAAATGTCCTTTTTTATTTGAATACAAAAACACATCTTTTTGAAACACTATTGAAGATAATGTAATAAAAAAGCCATCATCTGTTTTCATAATTTCACTTTTTATCTCTCCTTTTGGAAGTTCTAAGTGTTTAGGACTAACAAAATAATGTAATCGTGTTTGGTTATTAAATTTAGTAATTAAAACTGCATCCTTTTTATTAAATTCTAAACTGCTATAATTTATTCTATAATCTCTGTTACTTGATAGTTTAGGCGCTTCAATATCTTTATTAATACTCCAAATAGAATCGCCATTAAGTTTTCTTATTTCTACTTTTAAGTTTCCTTTTATGGGTTTTAAAAGGTCGTTAATTACAAAAACTTCAATTATATTATCTTTGATCGTACTAGATACTAAAACATCTTCAAAACTACGTTTTACACTATAATGTAAAGCTTTCCAGTTACCAAAATAATCAATACTAGACCAAGAGGTTACTGGCCAGCAATCGTTTAATTGCCAATATAAAGTTCCCATATTATATGGTTTTGCTCGACGTTGTGCTTCTATTCCCATAGTGATACCATGTGCTTGCAATAACTGGCTTACGTAAACATAATCTTCGTTGTTATCTGGCACAGGAAAATCACGTTCCATGTAATTTTTAATTATTGAAAAACCTCGTGCGTGTTTTTGATGCGTTGAAAATGCCTTTGAAGTAATTGAAATACTATCATTTCCGTTTATATATTTTATAGCTTCGAAACTAGGAAACGACTGGAATCCAAACTCGCTCATAAAACGTGGTACGTTTTCCTGCAGATGCTCAAAAGGATACTCGTCATGCCAAATCCACCAATCGTGTGCATCGCCTTCTGTCTTGTATTTTGGATTGCCACGACCATAACTTGGTGACGATTGCCAATAGTCTGTATCAGAATTTTGAGCTACAATTTTTGGTAAAATAGTATCGAATACTTTTAAATAATTATTCCAGATTTCTTTTTTCTCATCTTCACTTCTACCACTTTGCCAGCCCCAACGATGCCATCCTTCGCTACTTTCGTTATTGCCACACCACAAGGCGATACTTGCGTGATTTTGTAGGCGTTTTACCTGTTGCTCTGCTTCAATTATTACGTTTTCTAAAAAGGCCTCATCTCCAGGATACATGGCACAAGCGAACATAAAATCTTGCCAAACTAAAATGCCTTTTTCGTCGCATAAATTGTAGAAAATGTCGTTTTCATAAATGCCTCCACCCCAAACACGAAGCATATTCATATTAGCATCAACAACATCGTTTAATAACTTTTTGTAGTGCTCTTCTTTTACTTGATTTTGAAAACTATTTTGTGGAATATAGTTAGCACCTTTTGTGTAAACTGGCACGTCGTTAACTTTAAAATAAAAAGATTTGCCAATGCTATCTTTTTCAGAAACTAACTCTATTGTACGCAACCCTTTTTTTACTGAAACACTATCTAAAACGGTTTTACCATCTTTAACAACAACTTTAATATCGTATAAATAAGGCTTACCTAGGTTATGTGGCCACCATTTTTTTGGGTTTTTAATTTTAATTTTTGTTAGCCATGTATATCCTTTATAAATTTCATTGGACTGTTTATTTCGATTCCCATTTATATAAATTTCGTAAGTTAAATTTTTATCTAATTTAACATTAGAAATTTTGCTAATCTCAACCAATAACTCCGCATTTGAATCGCTTAATGCTAGCTGTTTAATCTTTATATTTTCAATTTTAAAATCATCCCAAGCCACCAGCTCAATAGGTTTCGAAATTCCTGATGTTATAAACTTTGGTGCCCAATCCCAACCATAAGTAAATTGTGCTTTCCTCGTAAAAATACGATTACCTTCTGGTAATTGATACGATAGTTTAGCTTTTGCTTTCTCTTCTACTTTATTTGTATTTTCGAAAATGATTTTTAATTCGTTTTCAGCTTTTAAAATGGGTTTTACGTCTACTTTATAAGTTCTAAACGCATTGTTGCTCTTTAAAATTAAACTATCGTTTAAATAGACTTGAGCATAGGTGTCTAATCCATTAAAATTGAGCTCTAAGTGATTTCTATAGCGTGTATTTTCATGTACACTAAAATTGGTTTTATATTCCCAATCTGCTTCAGAAATCCATTGCAAATCTTCTTCATTATTTGCAACAAATGGATCTTTAATTTTCTTGTTTTTAAATAAATCCATATGCACTTCTCCTGGAACTTCGGCAGCTAACCAAGTTGTCTCATTTACATTTTTAAAAACCCAGTTTTGAGAGAGTTCTATTGTGGTTGTGACACTTTCGTTTTTACATGAAAAGCAAATAATTATTAAGAAGAAAACTATAATTTTATTCATTTTTTAGATTACATAAAAGTTCTTTTATTTTTTCTGAATTTGATACTGCCAAATGTGTTTCTGTAAAATGCTTTTTACTGTTCATTGAAATAATTGGTGATTCGTTTAATTTTTCTAGTTTGGTTAAAGACGCATGAATCTCTGTAAATCCTTCATCTCTAAATAGTATAGCATTTTCAACCGAAACACCTCCTCCAGGAAGAATAACAATTTTATTTTCAGCTTTAATTTTTACGCTTTTTAAAATTTCAATTCCTTTTTCTGCTGAAACACTTTGTCCTGAAGTTAATATTCTTTGCACTCCTAGATCTATTAATTCATGTAAAGCTTCTTCAGGATTTGGTGTCCAATCGAAAGCACGATGAAAGGTAAATTGCAATGGTTTAGCAAGTTCTACTAATATTTTTGTTCTTTTTATGTCTATTGTATTATCTGCATTTAAAACACCTGAAACAACACCAGAAAAACCTAAATCTTTACAGAGCTTAATATTGCTTTTCATAATTTCAAACTCAGTATTTGAATAGGTAAAGTTTCCACTTCGTGGTCGAATTAGTACAAAGGTTTCAATAGATAAATTTTCTGAAACTTGTTTCAATAAACCGTAATTTGGAGTGATGCCACCAACGGCTAATTCACTACACAATTCAATACGATGTGCTCCTGCATCTTGCGCATTTTTTGCAGATTGGTAACTGTTGGCACAGATTTCTAGTTTCATAATCATTTTACAATTATCTCGTCTATAAACGTCCAAGCTTTATGTCCTGCTCCTTGTTTGCCTTCTGAAATTATTCCATAATTAGGGATTTTGAGTGTAATAAATCTTGTATTCACCTCTTTTTCTAGGCTTATATTTACAATTAGCTCATCAGAATTTGATAGTACAGCACTTGGAATACTATCATTAACATCAAACCAAAATTCTACTTTTTTTGGTGCGTAAATCCATTGTCCATTACCATTATAAAACCTAGTTTTTATAGAGTTTATATCAGTTTTCTTTCCTAAATCGATTGTGATTTCTAAATCCTCACCAGAAAACCCTAACCATTCTTTATCTCCATAACGTGTATTACTCCCTTTTATACCATTTATTAATCCTGATGCACCACTTCCTGGATAAGATGTATTAAGTTTTGTGTTTATTGTAATTTTTTTTCCTGTGGCTTTATGTAGATTAATTTTTTGAGCAAATGTTTTTCCTAATTTTTCTTTAGAATTAAAAACACTTGCTTTAATTGTAACTTTTATTGTTACCAAAATTGGATTAGTATAAATTTTTGACTCTATATTTGGCTCAGATTCGTCTAAAGTAAACCTAATATCTTTTCCTTTTGAAGCTGTTTTCATTTGATAGAAAATGGCATCCTCTTTCGTTATAACTTTACCTTCAATTTCAAATAAATGATTAGCATAATTAATATCTAAAGCCTCTAGTCTCTTATGAAAATGTTCTACTCTTGGAACAAATTCTTCATAATTCCTTCCTTTAGCACTAGACCATACCACTTCACTTAGTGCCAAAATTCTCGGAAAAACCATATACTCCACTTGTTGTGATGTTGGCATGTATTCTGTCCAAACATTGCCTTGAGCGCCAAGTACATAATTAGCTTCTTCAAATGTTAATTCTTCTGGAATAGGACTGAAATTATACACTTTTTCTAATGGTAAAAAACCACCAATAGCCAATGGCTCTTCTTTGTTTTCAGATTGATAGTGGTCAAAATAACAATGAGAACCTGGTGTTAAAATAACATGATGCTTTTGTTTTGCAGCTTCTATTGCACCATTAAATCCTCGCCAAGACATTACAGTGGCATTTGGCGCTAAACCGCCTTCTAGAATTTCGTCCCAACCAATAATTTGTCTGCCTTTACTATTTAAATATTTTTCTACGCGTGTAATAAAGTAGCTCTGCAATTCGTGCTCATCTTTTAAACCTTCGTCTTTAATACGTTGTTGACAATTACTACAGTTTGTCCATCTTGTTTTTGGTGCTTCGTCGCCTCCAATATGAATATACTTACTAGGAAATAACTCTAAAACCTCATCAAGAACATTTTCAATAAAAGTGAAAGTCTCGTCTTTAGAACAATAAATCTCTTCAAAAACGCCCCATTTATTAGCAACCTTAACTTGTTCACCTGTACAGCCTAATTCTGGGTACGCAGCAATGGCTGCTTGAGAGTGTCCTGGTAATTCTATTTCTGGTATAATTGTAATATTACGATTAATTCCATATTTTACTATATCTTTAATTTGTTCTTGTGTATAAAAACCTCCATATCTTTTACCATCAAACTCTTGTGGTTGTGTATTATAATGCCCAACTAAAGTTTCATCTCTAATTGAAGCAACTTCTGTTAATTTTGGATATTTTTTAATTTCTAAACGCCAACCTTGATCTTCGGTTAAATGCCAATGAAACGTATTCATTTTTAGCATAGCAAGTGCATCTATGTATTTTTTTATAAAATCTGTAGAAAATAAATGCCTACCAACATCTAAATGCATACCACGATATTTAAATTGTGGTTCGTCTTCAATTTTTAAACATTGAATTGCGATTTGCTTTTTAGTGAATTTTCCGTTTTCTAAAGCCTCTGGTAATAATTGTCTTAAAGATTGTACCGCGTAAAAAGCACCTTGATCTGTTTTAGCTGATATTTTAATTGTTTCAGGAGAAATATCTAGTTTATAACCTTCAATATTAGTTATTGTTTCATCATTTATAAATTGAATGCTATTTGAAGTAATATTAGTTTCAGAGACTTTCAAATTAAAATCTGATAGATATTCAATTAGAAATTTGGAAGATACTTTAAAGTTTTGATTTGTTATTATTTGTGTTTCATTAGATAGTTTAAACTCGCCTTCTAGAATTTCTTGATTTAAAGGCATAGGAATAATTTGTGGTGCAATCGCTTTTTCAAAATTTTTAGTACAAGCAGTAGTAATAAATAGTAAAAGAAAAAAAGGTAGCAGTTTTGTGAATTTCATTTTAGTATATTAGATGCTTAAATTTAGTAATCTATTCTTTAATGAGAAACTTAATTGTAAGCCTTTTTTGTACATTCTTAATAATTTCAAGCTGTAAAGAGAAACAGGAACAAAATCCAGCAGTAAAAGACCAATCTTTAATTAACTATGTTAATCCGTTTATTGGTACTGGTGGACATGGCCATACTTATCCTGGAGCAACAATGCCTTTTGGCATGATGCAACTCAGTCCAGATACACGTTTAGACGGTTGGGATGGTTGCTCTGGTTACCATTATAGCGACAATGAAATTTATGGGTTTTCACACACTCACCTAAGTGGAACTGGTGTTAGTGATTATGGCGACATTTTAATAATGCCAACCAACGCACAAATTTTTAATAATGGAGCAGATGGCGAAAAAGGATACAAATCTAGATTCTCACACGACAATGAAGTTGCCGAACCAGGATTTTACAAAGTACATTTAGACGATACAGGTATAAATGTTGAACTGACCGTTTCTAAGCGTAGCGGAATTCACAAATACCAATTTCCTTCTGCTGAAAATCAATTCGCTATTGTAGATTTAGTTCATAGAGACAAGGTTTTAGATGCTGAAATTGAAAAAATCTCTGAAACTGAAATTGTTGGTTATCGCTTTTCTGATGCTTGGGCAAAAGACCAACGTTTATTCTTCGTTATTAAAACATCTCATGCGTTTAAAGATGTGTTGCAATCTCCACCAAAATTTGGAGAACCAGGAGCTCAAAAAATTGCTTTAAATTTTAAAAACCCAAATAACGAACCTGTTTACATTAAAGTTGGCATTAGTGCTGTAGACATTGAAGGTGCTAGAAAAAATCTAGAAGGCGAAATAGGAAATCAAACTTTTAAACAGGTAAAAAAGACCGCTCAAGATTTCTGGGAAAAACAATTAGAAAAAATAGTTATTGAAAGCGATAATAAAGATTATAAAAGCAATTTCTATTCGTCGATGTATCATGTGGCTTTAGCTCCAAATTTATATCAAGATGTCGATGGACGTTATCGTGGTATGGATTTAAAAATCCATAAAACCAAAGATTTCGACTATTACACTGTGTTTTCACTTTGGGATACCTATCGTGCAGCACATCCCTTATATACAATTATAGAACAGGACAAAACAAACGATTTTATAAACACCTTTTTAGCAAAATACGACGAAGGTGGTATTATGCCTATTTGGGATTTAAGTGCAAATTATACAGGCTGTATGATTGGTTATCATGCCGTTCCTGTAATTTCAGATGCCTATTTAAAAGGTATTCGTGGCTACGATGAGAACAAAGCGTTAGAAGCTATGATGCACAGTGCCACTCGAGATAAATTAGGCTTAAAAAGTTATAAAGAACTTGGCTTTATCCCAGTGGAAGAAGAAAGCGAATCGGTCTCTAAAACCTTAGAGTATGCATATGATGATTGGACCATTGCTGAAATGGCAAAAGCCATGAATAAAAAAGAGATTTATAAAGATTATAGCCAAAGAGCACAAAATTACAAGAACGTGTTTGATCCAGAAACGCAATTCATGCGTGGTCGTTTTCGCAATACTTGGTTTGCTCCTTTTGATCCATACGAAGTTAATTTTAATTACACTGAAGCCAATTCGTGGCAATACAGCTTTTACGTACCTCAAGACATTTCTGGCTTTATAAATTTATTAGGTGGAAAAGATAAACTGGAAGCCAATCTCGATAAATTGTTTGTTGCAGAAGCTGAAACTTCTGGCAGAAATCAAGCTGATATTACAGGTTTAATTGGGCAATATGCACATGGAAACGAACCGAGTCATCATATGGCTTACTTATATAATTTCGTTAATAAACCACACAAAACTCAAGAGAAAGTACACCAAATTTTAACCGAATTATATACCAATACTCCAGATGGAATTTCAGGAAATGAGGATTGCGGACAAATGAGTGCATGGTATATTTTTAGCTCACTTGGTTTCTATCCTGTAACTCCAGGAAGTAACCAATATATTATAGGAACACCTTTATTTAAAAAAGCGACTTTTAACCTAGAAAATGGAAAGCAATTTACAGTTGAAGCAGAAAATTTAAGCAACATAAACCTCTATATTGAATCTGCCACACTAAATGGAGAACCATTATACCAATCTTTTATTTCTCATCAAGATATTATGAAAGCTGGAACACTACATTTTAAAATGAAAGGCACTGCATCAGATTGGGCAACACGAGATATTGATGTACCACAAACTAAAATTGAAAATCATCTTATAGTTACACCTCCATTTATTTCGAAAGGAAAAACCGCATTTAAAGGAGAGACAGAAGTTGAATTACAAAGCAACACAAAAGACGCTTCAATATATTATTCTAAAAACAATACTGACTACAAAAAATACGAGAAGCCTTTTATAATTTCTGAAGCGCAATCGTTAGAAGTATATTCAGAATTAAACGGAATAAAAAGCAAAATAATAACTACAAACTTCTTTAAAATTGATCCTAACTTATCTATAACATTGGATACAGAATTTGCAAATCAATACAATGCTGGAGGAAACGATGCGCTTATTGATGGTATTTTAGGTACTCCTGATTTTAGAACAGGAACTTGGCAAGGCTACTTTGACTCAGATTTAATTGCAACAGTAGATTTAGGAAGTAGCAAACCTGTAAATACAATTAAAATTAATTTTTTACAAGACCAACGCTCTTGGATTTTTCTACCTACTGAAGTTTCCTGTTTAGGTTCTAATGATGGTATAAATTTCTCGTTAATAGATGGAATTAGAAAAATGAATAACTCTCTAGCATCTGAAAACACAGAAATTAAAACGGTTTATTTTAAACAAGTTGCTAGACAATATCGTTACATAAAAATAGTTGCAAAAAAACTAGGCGAACTTCCAGAATGGCATTTAGGCTATAAACACGATGGAAGAAGCTGGTTATTTGTTGATGAAATTATAGTAAAATAACAATTCATTTTAAACAATATTTCTTAGCAATACATTATTTAATTACATTTAGCTAAACTAACAACCAATTATGCCTAATCAAAACAACAAATCTGCTCTTACAACACTAGTAACAGTCTTCTTTTTTTGGGGATTTATTGCTGCATCAAACAGTGTATTTATTCCATTCTGTAAAACGTATTTTGAAATTGACCAATTTCAATCACAACTTGTAGATTTCGCCTTTTATGGCGCCTATTTTATTGGAGCACTTTTACTATTTATTATTTCTAGCTCAATAAAAAAAGATATTATTAATTCTTGGGGCTACAAAAAAGGAATAATTTACGGACTGCTTTTATCAGCCATAGGTGCTTTTTTAATGTTTCCTGCTACTTTTGGTGCAGAACAAGGTCAAACACAAGTCTTTTATTATATTCTTATCGCCTTTTTTATTGTAGGCTTAGGTTTTTCGTTACAACAAACAACAGCCAATCCTTTTGCTATTGCACTTGGCAATCCAGAAACTGGATCGCATCGATTAAATCTGGCTGGAGGTATTAACTCCTTTGGAACTACAATTGGTCCAATTGTAGTTTCATTCATTCTATTTGGAGCAGCAGTTGATGGAGAGCAATTAACAGCCATGATTCAAAATAACGAGATTAAACTAACTACAATTCAAGCTTTATATATTGGAGTAGGTGTTTTATTCTTATTAGCAGCAGCATTGTTTCATTTTTCTAAAAAACTACCAGCTTTAAAAGCTGAAACGGCTTTTGAACCAGCAAATAAAGCACGTAACTTATTGATAGTTCTAACCGTTATAATTGTGGCTTGTTTTGGTTATATTTTTAGCACTTATTCTGGTGAAGTAATAGCAACAGAAGGTTTGGAAAAAACACGATTAATCATACTATTTGTAGCATTATTTGCAGTTATAGCAACTGTTACTGTTGCCAACACCAGTGCTTCTAAAAAAGCTGAAGGTTGGGGAGCCATGAAATATCCACAATTGGTATTAGGGATGCTTGCTATCTTCACATATGTTGGTGTAGAGGTTACTATTGGAAGTAATTTAGGAGAACTTTTAAAACAAGTTACAGATAAAGCAGCAAACTTAAATCCTTTAGGTTTAAAAGTACTTAATGATGCTGAAATCGCACCATTTATATCATTGTATTGGGGAGGATTAATGATTGGTCGTTGGGTTGGCGCAATTACTGTTTTTAACCCAAGTAAAGGCGTTAAAAAGGCGTTACTAATTATAGTGCCTTATGTTGCTTTTGCCGTTATTCTTTTAGTTAATAAGGTTAATTATTCTACAAATCAAATACTGTTTTTCTCTTTTTGCATTGCAATACAAATTATTGGCTTCTTTGTAGCCAAAGATAATCCTGTAAAAAGTTTAAAAATATTTGCATTTTTGGGTGTTTTAGCAATGCTAATTGGTTTATTTACAACTGGAAATGTAGCTTTATTTGCTTTTTTATCTGGTGGATTATTTTGTTCAATTATGTGGCCTTGTATTTTTACATTAAGTATTGCAGGTTTAGGAAAGTATACGTCTCAAGGTTCTGCTTTTTTAATTATGATGATTCTTGGTGGTGCCATTATTCCACCATTACAAGGAAAACTAGCCGATGTATTTAATATCCAATCATCCTATTGGATGGCTGTTTTATGCTTTGCTTACTTATTGTTTTATGCCTTTAGAGCTAAATCTGTTTTAGACAAACAAGGTGTAGAGTATTAAATTATATCAATAATAATATTTCCTAAAAGCGGAAATTAAAAAGACATTTTCTATGAAAAGAAGACAATTTCTAAAAAATGCTACCTTGTCTACTGCTGGCTTAGCAGTTGGAAGTACATTAATTGGTTGTGCAGAAGACCCAAAAACCAATAAACCAATTATTACAAACAAAACAGCAGCAACATTTCCTATAGTTATTGCAACTTGGGATGTAAAATTGGCTACCGAAACAGCTTACAAGGTTTTAGAAAATGGTGGAAATGCATTAGATGCAGTAGAAGCAGGTTGTAAAATTGAAGAAGCCAACGAAAAAGGACAATCTGTAGGAAAAGGTGGTTTACCAGATCGTGATGGAAATGTCACTTTAGACGCTTGCATTATGGACAAACATGGAAACTGTGGCTCTGTTGTTTATCTACAAAATGTAACACATGCTATTTCTGTTGCAAGAAACGTTATGGAAAACACACCACATGTCATGTTAGCCGGAAAAGGTGCCGAGCAATATGCTTACGAATTAGGGTTCAAAAAAGAGAATTTATTAACTGAAGCCTCAAAAAAAGCTTGGGAAAAATGGAAAGTGGAAGCCAAATACAAACCCATTATTAATATAGAAAACCATGATACTATTGGTATGATTGCCATAGATAAAAATGGTGATATTTCTGGTGCCTGTACTACTAGTGGATTAGCCTATAAAATGGGTGGACGCGTGGGCGATTCTCCAATTATTGGCTCAGGTTTATTTGTAGATAATGAAGTTGGAGGCTGTGTAGCTACAGGTTTAGGTGAAGAAGTGGTTAAAACCGTTGGGAGTTTTTTAGTAGTGGAATTAATGCGCCAAGGGAAATCACCACAAGAAGCATGCGAAGAAGCTATTGCTCGTATTGTAAACAAACCAAATAGCGATTATAAAAACTTCCAAGTTGGTTATGTAGCTGTTAATAAACAAGGAGAAACTGGTAGTTTTGGTATTCATCAATGGTTTAGTATGACCAAGTATCAAGATGGAAAGAATGAGAACATTCAGTCTACATACATTGTTAAATCTTAATTATAAATTTTATTTTATTAAAAGAACAAGAAAAGCCGAAACTTACGTTTCGGCTTTTCTATTTATTACATTTATTATACTAATTCCTAATCCGCAAAATTCAATTCACCTCTTGCTTCTTGTTCTTTAAATTTCTTTACAAGATCTAAAGCATCAGGAATAACATCACTACATAAAATAATTAGTGAGCCTTTTACTGCATTTTTTACTGCAAATTTTATCGCTTCTTTTTCAGATGGAATAATGGTTGTTTTCTTATTTGGATCTTTCATTTTAATACCATCATTTAGCATTTTAATAAGTTCCTCTTCTGTTTTACCGCGTAAGCGTTTGTCTTGACGAATAATAATTTCGTCGAACATTTCGGCAGCAATACTACCCATTTCATTATTGTCTTCTAATCTTCTATCTCCTATTCCTGCAATAATTCCTACCTTTACAGTAGCTTCTAACTCATCTGTAAATTTTTTAAGTGCACGCATACCTGCAGGATTATGAGCATAATCTAGAAGTATAGTGAAATCATTAAACTTAAACATATTTAAACGTCCTGGTGTTTGCGAAGCAGATGGAATAAAGGTTTCTAAAGCCGCTTTCATATCTTCAATACTTATGCCTTGAACATGTGCTGCAAGTACAGCTGCAAGTACATTTTGAATCATAAACTTGGCTTTCCCACCATAGGTTAATGGAATATCTTCTGCTTTCATTAAGCGCATTTTCCATGCACCTCGGCATATAGTAACCCAACCGTTTTCGTATATAGCAGTAATACCATTTAGACGTTGCATGGCTTGTATTCTTGGATTGTTTTCATCCATAGAAAATAGCGCAACATTACAATTTACGTTTCTTCGCATATCGTAAACCAAATCATCATCTGCATTTAAAATGGCATAACCATCTGGCAAAACCGTTTCGGGCACTACGGCTTTTACTTTTGCTAATTGTTCTATAGTATGAATACCTTTTAATCCTAAATGATCTGCTGCAACATTGGTAACCACTGCAACATCACATTTTTTAAACCCTAAACCAGCACGCAACAATCCTCCTCTTGCACATTCTAAAACTGCAAAGTTTACTGTAGGATCTTTAAGTACAAACTCTGTACTTGCAGGACCTGTACAATCTCCTGTCATGAGTAGTCTATTTTGAATATATACACCATCACTTGTGGTGTAACCTACACGATAGCCTTTCATTTTTGCAATATGAGCAATTAATCTCGTAGTGGTTGTTTTTCCGTTTGTTCCAGAAGTTGCTATAATTGGAATACGTCCAGTGTCGCCTTTTATTGGAAATAATTTATCTATTACAGGAGCTGCTACATTTCTAGGCAACCCAGAAGTTGGTGCTAAGTGCATTCTAAAACCTGGTCCAGCATTAACCTCTAAAACGGCACCTCCAGTTTCTGATAATGGTTTAGAAATATCTGTAGTCATAACATCTATACCACAAATATCTAAATCTATAATTTTAGAAATACGTTCTGCCATTGCAATATTAGCAGGATGAATAATATCTGTTATATCTTCTGCTGTACCACCTGTGCTTAAATTTGCTGTATCCTTTAAAATTAAACGTTCTCCTACTGCAATAACAGACTCTAAAGTATAGCCAGCATCTTTTATTATGGTTTTGGTTAGCTCGTTTGTAGTGATTTTTGTGAGGACATTTTCATGACCATAACCACGACGCGGATCGCTATTTACCTTATCAATTAATTCTTGAACAGTCGATTTACCATCACCAATAACATGTGCAGGTGTTCTAATAGCTCCAGCAACCAATTTATTATTAATGACTAACAATCTATAGTCTTGACCTGTAATAAATTTTTCAACGATAATAGCTCCACTTCTTGAACTGTCTTTTGCATGATGAAAGGCCACTAAAGCATCATCGTAGTTTTGAATATCTACAGTAATACCACGTCCATGATTACCATCAACTGGTTTAATAACCAATGGATAACCTACATAACGACACGCCTCTTCAAGGCTGCGCTCACGCCTAATAATATCGCCTCGTGGCACTTCGACTTCTGCTTGCTCTAAAAGGTATTTTGTGTCTTCTTTATCGCAAGCTAATTCAACACCTATACTACTGGTTTCGCTTGTAACTGTCGCTTGAATACGTTTTTGGTTCGCACCATAACCTAATTGGCACAAAGAGTATTTGTTTAATCTAATCCATGGAATACCTCTTGCCTCTGCTTCTTCAACAACAGAACCTGTACTTGGTCCTAGTCTTGAGCTTTCTCTTAGTTCTCGCATTTCTTGTATGTCTGACTCTAAATCATAAGACTCACCATTAATTAATGCTTCGCAAATTCTTACTGCAGATTTAGCAGCAAAACGTCCTACATTTTCTTCCATGTAAGAGAAAACAACATTGTAAACACCTTCTTCTCCATAACCACGTGTTCTCCCAAAACCTGTGTCCATTCCTGCTAAAGTTTGAATTTCTAAAGCAATATGTTCTATCACATGACCCATCCACGTACCTTCGTCTACACGCATAAAAAAACCACCTTCACAACCTTCTGAACAACGATGAGAATACATGGATGGAAACATTGCTTTTAAGCGTTCTGGAAAACCATCAATTTTATTAGACGGTTTCTCTTCCATATCTTCTAGGTCTAAAACCATAACAATAAGTTTGTGTCTTCTTATTGACCAGTAATTTGGTCCTCTCATGGCGTTTATTTCGCGTATATTCATATTATAGGTTTTGTTGTGAAAGATTATAAATATATACAATTTTCTCTAAAAAAATTAGTTTATTTTTGTCGCATACAAATAATTGCAATTCCAAATTTTATGCTGAAGAATAAAGGAACACTAATTCCTATTGGTGGAAATGAAGACAAAGGAATAGAAGAAAACGAACAATATACACTAGAGTTTATTGACGAAGGTATTCTATATCATGTTGTTAGAGAGGCTGGTGGAACAGATGCTAGTATTGTTATAATACCTACTGCATCTAGCATTCCTGTTGAAGTTGGAGAAAATTACTTAGAAGCCTTTTCTACTTTAGGTTGTACTAATGTTACCGTTTTAGACATTAGAAGTAAAGCAGATGCTGAAAAACAAGCGTCTGTAGATTTAATAAAAAAGGCAAACTGCCTTATGTTTTCTGGAGGTGACCAATCTAAAATTAAAAATAGAATTGGAGGTACAGAAATACACGACATTATAAAACACCGTTATAAAAACGAAAAAGGTTTTGTAGTTGCTGGTACAAGTGCAGGAGCTATGATGATGTCTGAAGAAATGATAGCTGGCGGAAGCGCAACCGAAGCCTTTATTAAAGGAGCAGTAACCATGTACAAAGGCTTGAGCTTGGTTCCTGGATTAATAATAGATACCCATTTTATAAAACGTGGTCGTTTTGGTCGTATATCTGAAGCTGTTGCACAATTTCCTAATCTTATTGGTATTGGTTTAGCCGAAGATACTGGTATGATTATTAAAAATAGTAAATGTCGAGTTATAGGTTCTGGAATGGTTATTATTTTTGATGGTAGACGCATCAAGCACAATAAACATAAAGAATTAAAAGTTGGAACACCAATGTCGCTAACCAATATGCGCACACATATTTTATCGAATGGAGACTGTTTCCATATCGACAAAAAGAAGGTGAAGGTTTTAGCTATAGAAGCGCCTTTTATATAACATATACATTAAATATTACTTTTATTTTTTAGGTAAAAATAATGTCATGTTTTTAAATTCTAAACTATCCAAATGTCCCATTTTACTCTCATCTTTTGTGATTAGATGTAAATGAATATTTGAATCGTGATGTGTAAAAACGCCTTTATGGTTAGTTGAGAAAAAACCTACAATTATTACTTCTTCATCTGTAAGCTTATAATTTGTTTGTCCTTGATGAGCTTCCTTTGGAGATGAAACAGAAGTTCCTTTTGGTAAATTTTGAATATGGATTGTTGCGTTTAATATTGTTCCTACCAATTTAAAAGCAAAAGGTTTTTTAAAGTCCTTTGTTTGTGTTTTAACTATTTTTTCAATGTCTTTAATAGTCTTAATGTTTGAGTTTAATTCTATTTCATTCCAATCTGTAACATTAGCATAAACAAAGAAAGGCGCAGAAACTTCAAAAGTCTTTTCAACAGTCATAGATGAGTCTGAGACTACTTTTGAAACATAAGCATTACCATCATTAATAAGTAGTTCGCCAGTTAGATAACTTTCTGGACCAAGCCCATAAAGTCCTTTCCTTACAGAAATGGTATCTAAATTAATACTGCTATCTAATTCACCTTTCCACATTACATTTTTCATTGCACCAACAACATTAATGTCTGAAAAGGCTTGGTTAAAACTGTTATTCTGTTGGTTAGAATTACAACCAAATATTCCAATACTAATAATTACGAGTATTACTTTTTTTAGCATCTTTTTTTAAAATTTAAAAAAATTCTACTTATAAATCGAAACCGCTTCGTTTCCATTTGAAGATTTACTAGCTCTATACATCCCTTCCGTATTAAAAGGCATCGCAATATTTCCTTTGGTATCTACAGCAATTAAGCCACCATCACCTTTAATTTCGAGAATACGTTTATTTATAACTTCGTTTGCGGCCGCTTCTAAACTCATGCCTTTATGTTCTATTAAACAAGCCACATCATAAGCAACTACACCTCTAATAAAAAATTCACCACTTCCTGTACAACTTATGGCACATGTTTTATTATTAGCATAATTTCCAGCACCAATCATTGGAGAATC
>Ga0209137_1000454_pt1 | contig 44428 bp, 39 predicted proteins | sample SaaInl5LU_22_DNA_FD_184642 | JGI IMG/M metagenome (GOLD analysis project Ga0209137, IMG submission 184642) | Marine microbial communities from expanding oxygen minimum zones in the Saanich Inlet - ESP_105LU_22_DNA (SPAdes) (version 2) | ecosystem: Environmental > Aquatic > Marine > Intertidal... | reverse complement strand
AGGGGTGACACTGCACGGTCCGCCGTAAAGCCAGCTTTCATAGGACCGCTAGTTTCAACACCCCTCGTTTCATCAGCCAACTCACCTAAGTCGATGCCAGTCGTACTGGGGGCATTGTGATCGAGCAAAGCGAGAGCTTGTTGAACGGCTTCCGTATCGTGAGTTTGTTCAATCGTCTTCACGAGCGCTTCGGCCTCAGCTCGACGGTCGTGCTGCAAATAAATCTTTATGCGCTTCAAGTAAGGCGCTGGGCTCGTCGGGTCTGCTTTCGAGGCTCGCTCGAGTAAGTCCAGCGCTTGCTGGTAACGTCCGTAAGCAACATAAATATCGGCTTCAGCAAGCGCGTCTGCAATGACTGTCTCTTCTAGGTAGTCATTATGCAGATCTTTACCGTATCCGCGTTCTCCATTCTGCGATTCACTCGCACTGGAAGCCGTGACCTCCCTGGGCAAGTCGGCTTTGAGAGGCTGAATCGGCTCTGCCGGCGCAGCGGGCACGGTTAAAGGCGCACTAACGCCGGTTGGCACGGTAAGCTTTGTTCCTCGCCGAGCGAAAAATACACCACCCACAGAAATCAATAGCACGCCACCGAACGCAAACACCCACCACGGCAAGCCTGCTAGCTCATTCATGCTTGAGCGCTCTGACTCTTTCTGAGCTGCCTGCGCAGCCATATACTCTTTTTGTTCGATCTGTGCTTGTAGCGCCGCTATTTGTTCATCCTTTACGGTAACGAGCTGCCTTAGGTCAGTGACTTGCTCTGACAAACGTGAAAGCCGAGCTTCAATCGCAGCGAGGTCGAGATTGGCGCGTATGCCCGCGGTATCGGCGCTCTCAGCATCACTCTCGACATCACTCTCAACATCACTCTCGACATCACTATCTATAACATTCTCTACTTCACTTGCTGCACCACTAGCAGACATCTGGGCACTGGCGAGCTCTGTCGGCGCACTCGCATCTGAGAGCGAATCATCGTCCTCGGATTTTTCATCCGCTGAGCTGGATGAACCACCTTGTGCATACCGGGCTTCTGCATCGCTTTCAGAGGACAGGTCCTCAAATTCATTATCGGCTACCACGCGCAAAGCGGGTGACCGACGAATACCTGCAGCCCAATCCTGGTTTTGCTCGACAACGCGTTGTCTCGCTTCACTTTTAGTCGTCAGAATTTCATCATCAGAAGGCAGCTGCAGAACGTAACCGGCCTTTAGACCATTGATATTGCCGCCCACAAATGCGTCTCCATTCATCGCTGCGGTAGCAATCATGGTCTGCTCAAGAGTCGCATTCTCGGGCCGAGCCGATGCAGCAATCTCCCACAATGTGTCACGAGCCTGCACCAAATACTGCCCACCAGCCCGCGGCTGGCCCTCAGCGTTTTTGTCGTAGCTTCGTGCTGGGCGGCGCTGAGAAGGTGGTGTCGGCGCTGGTACTAACTGTGCGGGCTCATCGTCTTCCGCAGCATCTTGGGGTTCACTCTTGCTCGCTGCAATCTGCGCATAAGAGGAAACTCGCTCAGCTGAAGCGCGCTCAGGCAAATCGACTAATACAGTGTAGCTTCGCAATAAACGGCCTGCGGGCCAGCGAGTCTCTACCAAAAAATCGAGGAAAGGCTCTAGCAGTGGTTGCTCTGTGGTTAAGATAATCCTACTGTCTTCACCTGAAACAACGATATTGAACGTAATATTCGTCAGAAAATAGGCTCGATCAACCCCGATAAGGTCAAAGTCTTGCTGCGTAGCAAGCCTGATTTTAATGTCATCAGACGTTAAATTCTTAACGTCAAGCAGCTCAATCTCTGCTTGCAAGGGCTCGTTGAGATGAGATTTCATGGTGATCTCACCAAGCCCCAACCCCCACGTCAACGGAGAGAACAAAGGCAGTAGTGCTGCGAAAAGTGTTGTTCGCGTCAACGGTCTCATTGGATCCCCACTTGTCTTCCATCTTTCATGAGTACGCTTACCTGCAATTCGGCGCGCCTTACATCGAGAATCGCAAAACATCGAGAAGCGCAAATGCCGCGACAGCGCCGGCTAGCGGCACTGCGAGACTCATTAATATCTCAACACTTTTGTTTTACCACTATTCAACCTATCTCGGATAGTGGCAAGAGTACTTATAGGTAATCCGCCACCAAAAGCTCCGCGATTTGAACACTGTTAAGCGCGGCGCCTTTACGCACATTATCGGCAACAACCCATAAGTTGAGACCGCGAGGGTGGGAGATATCCTCACGAATGCGACCTACAAAAACGGGATCCTGCCCGCTCGACTCCGTTGCTGGCGTCGGATAGACCCCCTCGGCACAATCATCCATGACCGTCACGCCTGGCGCTGCGCTCAAAAGTTCGCGCGCTTGCTCAGCCGTAATCTTGTCACGGGTCTCAATATGAACCGCTTCAGAGTGGCCAAAGAACACGGGAACCCTCACGCAAGTAGGATTCACTTGAATGCTGTCGTCTTCGAAAATCTTCTGCGTTTCCCAGACCATTTTCATTTCTTCACGGGTGTAGCCGTTGTCTTGGAACGTGTCGATGTGTGGCAGCACGTTAAACGCGATCCGTTTTGGATACACTTCAACGTTAGCTTCTTTCCCATTGAGCAGCTGCGCCGTTTGCTTAGCGAGCTCCTCAATAGCTTCTTTTCCCGTGCCACTCACCGCTTGATAGGTCGCGACATTGATGCGCTCGATACCTACCGCATCGCGAATAGGCTTGAGCGCCACCAACATTTGTATCGTCGAACAGTTGGGGTTAGCAATAATGCCTCGCTGTGTGTAACCCGCAATAGCGTGAGGATTAACCTCAGGTACAACGAGCGGGATATCTTCGTCCCGTCGAAAATGCGACGTATTGTCCACAACAATACACCCAGCCGCCGCAGCCTTCGGTGCGTACTCAGCAGACACTGACCCCCCGGCACTGAACAAACCGATTTGTGCCTTGGAGAAATCGAACTCGGCAAGATCTTCAATTGTTAGAGACTTACCGTTAAATCGGATCGTTTTACCCGCCGAGCGGGAAGAAGCCAACGGATAAAGATTCCGAATAGGAAAATTGCGCTGCTCAAGAATTTCCAACATGGCCTCGCCCACAGCGCCTGTCGCGCCTACAACGGCAACATCTACTTCTTTCGTCATTGTCACTTCTCGTTTTACCTAATTTAATGCCGCGATGACCGCGCCACCCATTTCTACGGTGCCAACAATAGAGGCACCCGCTTCAGCAATATCTCCTGTCCGCAGCCCATCATCGAGCACGGCAGACACGGCGACTTCTATATCATCCGCTGCTGCAGGCGCATCCAGTGAATAACGTAGCATCATGGCAACCGATAAAATGGTCGCGAGTGGATTCGCTTTGTCCTGCCCTGCAATATCCGGCGCCGATCCGTGCACGGGCTCGTATAATCCTCTGGATTGCTCATTCAGTGAGGCCGAGGGCAACATACCTATGGATCCGGTTAACATCGCAGCCGTATCCGAGAGAATGTCTCCAAATATATTGCCGGTCACCAACACGTCGAACTGCTTAGGCGCGCGAACAAGCTGCATAGCCGCGTTATCGACATATATGTGGTCGAGTGCCACATCGGGATGATTCTTGGCCACGCGATCGACTACTTCGCGCCAGAGCATCGTGACCTCAAGCACATTGGCTTTATCTACCGATGTGAGTCGACCGCCTCGCTTCGCCGCCAACTCAAATGCCAACGCCGCAATGCGCTCAATTTCACTCTCTCGATAAATATAAGTATTGAAGCCTTCCCGCTCACCATCTTCACGCTCTCGAATACCACGAGGCTCACCGAAGTAAATGCCACCAGTCAGCTCGCGAACGATCAAGATATCGAGGCCTGCAACCAGCTCTGCCTTTAAACTCGAGGCTGAAGCCAGCTGTGGAAACAAAATCGCCGGCCGGAGGTTGGCAAACAAATCGAGGTCTGCGCGGATCGCCAACAGGCCTCGCTCAGGTCTCTCTGCGGGAGGCAGACCGTCCCATTTGGGGCCGCCCACCGCACCCAACAAAATGGCATCTGCTTGTCTAGCCAATGCTCGAGTAGCGTCGGGGTAAGCTGCACCCTGTCGGTCAATGGCAATGCCTCCAAGATCACCTTCTGTTAACTCAATAGACAGCCCGTGCTTATCGGCCACATGTTCCAAGACGCGTCGAGCTTGCTGAACTACTTCGGGCCCAATGCCATCGCCCGGCAGCAGGAGTATTGAATGGCTCATTAAACCTCCAGTAAATCAAAAACCCATGGCGCACGCTGGCGGTGCTGCTCTTCAAAGCGCTTTATTGCATCGGCACTTTTAAGGGTAATCCCGATATCATCTAGCCCGTTAAGTAAGCAGTCGCGACGGAATCCGTCGACGTCGAAAGCAATATCGTCACCATCAGTACGCCGAATGCACTGCTGCTCAAGATCTATAGTGAGACTAAAACCTTCAGTGGTGTACATAGCGTCAAAGAGCTCACTGACCTGATCGGAAGACAGCTCAATGGGTAAAAGGCCATTCTTGAAGCAATTCGAGCGGAAAATATCTGCGAAGCTCGGAGCAATCACACAACGGAAACCGTAATCAACTAACGCCCAAGGGGCGTGCTCTCGGCTTGAGCCGCAGCCAAAATTCTCGCGAGCCAACAATATAGACGCACCCTGGTAGCGCGGCGCATTCAAGGGGAATTCTGGATTAAGGGGTCTATGGCTGTTATCCGAATCGGGCTTGCCCTCGTCGAGATAGCGCAACTCGTCAAACAGATTAGGGCCAAACCCGCTGCGCTTAATGGATTTCAAAAATTGCTTAGGAATGATCAGATCGGTATCAACGTTCGGCCGATCCATAGGCGCCACCACGCCCGCGTGGATAGTAAAAGCGTCCATTAGGCTTGGCCCTCGATTGCACGCACATCAACAAAGTGCCCAGCAACAGCCGCGGCTGCAGCCATTGCAGGACTCACCAAATGTGTTCTGCCGCCGAAACCTTGTCTGCCTTCAAAGTTTCGGTTGCTGGTACTTGCGCAACGCTCGCCCGGAGCGAGCTTGTCAGCATTCATTGCCAAACACATTGAGCAGCCTGGTTCACGCCACTCCATACCCGCATCGATGAAAATTTTGTCTAAACCCTCGCGTTCGGCTTGAGCCTTAACAACACCCGAGCCGGGCACCACTAATGCCTGCTTAATACTCGATGCGATTCTCTTGCCCGCGACAATCGCAGCGGCAGCCCGCATATCTTCAATGCGGGAATTGGTACACGAACCGATAAAAATGACATCGGGACGGATATCTGCAATCGACATACCAGGCTCAAGGCCCATGTAGTCCAGCGCACGCTCCAAACTGCGCCGCTCCGAGTCGTTGCTCATCTCTTCCAGAGTGGGCACTCGACCACCGATCGAAGTGACCATCTCGGGCGAGGTTCCCCACGTCACCTGCGGCTCAATCGAATCGGCTCTAAGGGCAATATCCGTATCAAAATGCGCGTCTGCATCGCTTTCCAAAGAACGCCACCAATCTTCAGCTTGCTGCCACTGATCACCCTGAGGTGCGTAGCGCTTGTCTTTAATGTAGGCAAGCGTGACGTCATCTACCGCTATAAGACCGGCTCGCGCACCGGCTTCAATAGCCATGTTACAGAGCGTCATCCGCCCTTCCATGGTCAAACCTCTAATAGCAGAACCCGCAAATTCAATAGCGTGACCGGTGCCACCCGCAGTGCCAATCACGCCAATAATGGCTAGCGCAACATCTTTGGCGGTAACGCCAGCACCTAAGACGCCGTCAACACGAACTCGCATGTTTTTCATCTTGCGCTGAATCAAACATCCGGTCGCTAAAACGTGCTCGACCTCAGAGGTACCAATACCGTGCGCTAATGCGCCCAAGGCACCGTGAGTAGACGTATGTGAATCGCCGCAAACAATGGTCATGCCTGGGAGAGTCGCACCCTGCTCGGGACCCATGACATGCACAATACCTTGGCGCACATCATCGAGCGGGATTTCAGGGATCTGAAAATCGGCGCAGTTATCATCGAGGGTCTGCAGCTGAATTCGAGACACTTCGTCCGTCAGCGCGGACAAGCCCGCAGCGCGCTCGGCAGCCAGTGTCGAGACGTTATGGTCTGGCACTGCAATGTTGGCGCTCAAGCGCCAAGGCTGTCGCCCCGCAATGCGAAGCCCTTCGAAGGCTTGGGGCGATGTGACCTCGTGCAGAAGTTGACGATCAATATAAATAAGCGCCGTTCCGTCCTCTCTCTGCTCAACGAGGTGGGCATCCCACAGCTTATCGTAGAGGGTTTTCCCCATGACCATCGGCCTCCATAGGTTAACGAAAATTGTGCTCAGACCCCTAACGGGTGGGGCCTGTGTGTTGCTGGCAGGTAAATACTGGCAGGCAAATATTAGGCGCGCGCATAGTACCACTGTTACGGCGCTTTTGCGCCTTCATCAAAACGACTTCATCACAACGACTTCATCAAAACGGTACGTGCTGCTTCTGGATCGCTCGGGACCTACGGATGGAACGTTATGAGCGCACCCCCACATTCGAACACGCTCGCACTTGGCCACACAAAGTCACTCATTTTGCCATTCATTTTGCCACTCATTGCCCGCGGGCTCCCTGTGAATAACTTTGGGGACTAACTTAGCCACCGATTGAACAAACCCTGTGGGTAAGTTAGCGATGCAAAAAGACGGGCTTTAATGGATTGTTTTAAATTGATATAAAACAGAAGGTTATAGTATTAATGTAACGTCATATCTAGAAATATTCTGAGGGGCTCTCCGCCACCACGAAAAATCACGCCCTGTGTAGAACATTTGCTACGAGGCGCACTCACAGACAATCGCACAGACAATCGCACAGACAACGGCACAGGTACAGGCAGAGGCAGAGGCAGAGGCAGAACCTTATATCACCGCAAACACCATCAACGCACACCCCGTCACCGGTGCTGAATCTTCCAACACTGGTGTATTTTAGCTTTCCGTTTGAAGTCTTCAGGAATGGTTGCTTTAGAGATATCCTCGACGTGGTAACGCGCCACGATATCTGGGTCGAGCGCGAAACCGCGCTTATTATTGGAGAAGTAAAGCACCCCCTTCCGAGCCAATACTGCCATCGTGGCATCAATCAGCGGCAACTGATCGCGCGCAACATCAAAACTGACATCTGTAGACTTAGAGTTGGAGAACGAGGGGGGATCAAGCAGGATCAAATCGAACTCCCGATCGCACTCACCAAGCCATGACAAGCAATCGGCGCGAACAGCGCGATGCTGACGCTCTGACAGTCCATTTAAGGCTAAATTCTCACGAAACCAATTCAGGTACGTGTTAGAGAGGTCAACGCTAGTCGATGTATGCGCTCCTCCCAGAGCCGCGTGCAGCGTTGCAACCCCCGTATAACAATATAAATTAAGAAAATGCTTGCCGCGGGCCTCCTCCGCTATGCGCAATCGCAAAGGCCGATGATCCAGAAACAAGCCAGTATCCAAATAATCGTGCAGATTCACCAATACCCTTGCAGCGCCCTCCTGCACCTCAAAGCGTTCGCCTTTTTGAGCAAATTTATCGTACTGATCTTTGCCGCGCTGACGTTGACGACGCTTAATGGCGATGTCAGCGTGAGGTGACAGCTCAAAGACGTCGCGAACGCCTGCGAGGACCTCCTCAAAACGTCGATTGGCGGATTCTGCATCAACCTGCTTCGGTGGCACATATTCAGCCACGTGAACATGGCCTTGATATAGGTCAATAGCTACCGCGTACTCGGGCATGTCAGCATCGTAGAGCCGATAACAGCTGATATTTGATCGCTTCAACCAAGGACTGAGCTTGCGAAGATTCTTACGCAATCGATTGGCGAACATCTCAGCGCCTTCAGACAGCTCTACCGGCGCCACCGGCGTAGCGCCCTCCCAGACTGACTTGCTCGTCTTCACGGAATCGGACAACCGATTACTGTCATCCAATTGAAAAAGTAAAAGCTGGATATCTAACGCACCATTACTCAAGCCGTACTGCTTATGACTACGTAAGCCAACGGCACGCCCCAAGGTAGGATTCGAGGTCACAATGGCTGCCTGCCAACCTTGAAACTCCCGGTGAAGCACCTCCCCAAGCTGACGATACAGGTACTTCATCGTGGACTCATCGCCTAGTCGCTCCCCCCAAGGCGGGTTACAGATCACTAATCCATGAGGCATAGATTTATGGCTTGGCCGCGTCAACTCGTTGATTGACTTAGGGCGAACGCGGATTAACTGAGATAAACCCAGCTCTGAGATAGTCGCCTCAGCGCGCCTTATTGCGCTGATATCGCCATCGTAACCTCTAATCTCCACATGCTCCGGTGGCTCACAGATCTGCGCCCTACCCGCCTCAAGAACCGCTTGCCACTCTTGCTCGTCGTGTCCGAGCCAACGCTCGAAGCCGTGCCACTTTCGACCGAGGCCTGGTGGATACTGCGTTGCCATCATGGCAGCCTCAATAAGCAAGGTGCCCGATCCGCACATGGGGTCAATCAGTGACAAACCGTTTTTCAGCGCCTGAGGCCAACCCGCGCGAATCAGTAACGCCGCCGCAATATTCTCTTTCAATGGCGCCTTCCCTGGCGCTGTTCGGTAACCCCGCCGATGTAAACTGAGGCCGGCGAAATCTAATGACACAACTGCTTTGCCGCGATGCAGTCGAACATTAACGCGAAGATCTGGATGCTTCGTGTCGACATCTGGGCGCTCGCCTCGCTGTCGGCGAATCTGATCGACAATGCCATCTTTACAGCGCTGCGCGCCGAACTGCGTATTTCGAATCGCGGTGCTTTTTCCAGCAAAATCAACGGCTATAGTCGAGTGCCGCCCAATATGCTCATGCCAAGGAAACTGACTCATGCCCGTGTAGAGATCATCGCCATCGTTTGCGGCAAAGGTCTTGAGCTCAAGCAATAAGCGGTTAGCAAGACGGCTGTGCAAACAAACCTTATAAGCAACCGAGAGCGACCCCGTAAACTGGACACCCGTAACGGCTTCGCGCGTATCGCTACCGCCCAATTCTGCAATTTCGGGCGCCAACAAGCTCCCGACTCCTTTTGGGCAGGTCGCCAAAAACTGATAACTACTCAAGGTAATCCCCGTTCAAGTTGTATGAGGCGGCTAAGAATATCCCGCCATTGCGCATATTGATTCTCAAGCGTGCCCTCCAGGCGAACCACTCGCTCACCCGAATCGAGGACCGTTGGCTCCGTCTCATTGTCAAAACCGGTAGCGATTTCGAACAAGTCCTGTTCTTGAATTTTCACCGATCGATAGGTGGAATAGACTTGCTGCATGCTTGCAAATGAACCTCTGTCAGCATCATTAGTCCGCTCGCTCGCCCTGTTAACATAAGATTCTAGGTACGTAGCTTGCTCGAGACTTGAGCGACGCCAGAGCGTATACGTCGGCCCCAACGTATTCGCAAGCTCCACGTATTGCTCGTCCACAGTGTCTATAAACAACGCTTCTTGATTTCTGATTCTATTAATACGCGCAATCATGGGGTCTCCACGCGCCGGCAATCGAGCAAGTGTTATCAGGCCCCCTTGCTCCTGCAAATAGTCACTGTAAAGATCGGGCGCTAACTCTGCGGCGTAGCGAATGTAAGCCAGTTCCTGCAATCGTGATACTGATTGCTCAGACAAATTTCTAGCATGCCCCCACAGTGCATTAGCGACAGCAACAAAAAGCGGCCTGAAAGGCTCACCAGCCTTGCCTCGGTAGTCTTGCTCTTGGACAGTCCAGCGAAACATTCGGTCCAACCAAAGCTGACCGCTGGCGTCTTCCGCTCGGACAGCCAGTATCAAGTCTCTGCCGTCGGAATAGATAATCGTGCCGGTGATAGTAAGTGCAGCAAACTGACTCTCACTCGGCAACACGCGTACCGCACCGAAGCGCTGACCCTCCGTAAGAATGTCGCGTAATACGACAGCCACCAGTTGCGTTTCCACACTGCGTAATTTGTGCCGTGCATCGTTCTCGTCAAAAGTCGGCAACCCGTCGTCGAAGACAACTACCGCGAGTTCTATATCGAGCGGCTCGCCAGACCTATCAATCGGCGCCCTCGCCACAGATACCGGCCACGATGGATCCGCCGCGCTAAGCGGCTGTGACAGTAAAGCGAGGCCTAGCGACCCTATGTACAGCCACCAGTAAAAAGCTGACCTGCGCTCAGGGTGCATCGTCATCATGACGCGGGGGCCTCTGTTGTGCACACCGTCCCGCGGCTGAGGGTTTGCGTACAGCGATAGCCGGCATTGTTGGGGTTGTATCGGTTATACACTTTGTTGACGATAAATGGCTGCTTTACACTGGGCGAGTACACCGCCGTTTGTATAACGAGAAAATCTGCCAGCGCCGATCGCGTAATACGGTGACGAACGTGTAAACCATCGGGCAGCGCAATATCGAAAAACAGTTGGTGTCCGTCCCAACCACACTGCTCTGTCCCAAACGGGGTTTCGGTTACTACAGGTGCCGATTGCTCAATCATACACACCAGTGCGAAGCTATTCTCCCGCTTAAGTCGAACTTCCGACTGCGTTTGAACCACATCGAGTAGCGATGGCGCGGTAATGAGCTCTGCCATCTCGGCCAAAGCAAATAAATCCCTGCCCGAAGAAAACGAGGGGCCGCCAACGGTCTGCCCTCGCTCAGCAGCTCGTGCGCGTCGCTCAGCCTCGCGCTGAAGTTGACGGGCAATGGCATTGAACTGCTCTTGAATATTATCGCTGCGGGCATGATCCACTTCCCATGCGCCCGACATATCGACGGGCTTAGCCGGTGAGTAAATCTGAGGCTCAGGAGCAGGTGTCGAGGCGCATGCGGTTAACACAGCGGCACACACGAGAGCGGCGATAAAAGTCTTTGATGTCATGGCGTCGAGTGTAGCCTAGCGAAGGCACTGACCCCAGCGCCACGACACAAATTACCCCTTTTGTTGAAGGATTTAGCTCAATGTTTCTCGTAGCTGAAACTTGAGCACTTTGCCTGCAGGGTTTCGTGGCAAAGCGTCGATCTGGTGCAAACGCAGTGGCAGTTTATACTTCGCCAGCTTTTCCTTTGCGAAGCTGCGCAATTCCTCGAGTGTTAGGGAATGTCCCTCATTCAGTGCAACGACGGCGGTCACCGCCTCACCCCATTTATCGTCGGGAAGCCCAATAACTGCGACTTCTGCAATGGCGTCGTGACCGAACAACACACTCTCAACTTCAGCTGGATAAACATTTTCACCGCCTGAAATCACCATATCCTTGACTCTATCGCAGATGAACAAAAAGCCCTCGTCATCGACGTAGCCAATATCACCCGAGTGAAACCAGCCCTGTGCATCGATAGCTTTAGCTGTTGCCTCCGGGCGATTCCAATAACCTTTCATGATGTTGGGGCCGCAAAGACAAATCTCGCCGCGCTCATTGGCAGCCACAGGCAGATTATCCGCATCAACAATACGTACGCCTGATGTAACGGGAGGCAAGCCCGCCGAGCCAAGCTTTTCTAGCGCCTTGTCAGGACCTAAAAATGCCGAAAAAGGCGACGTTTCTGTTAAACCGTAACCCTGGCAGAATTTGATCCCTCGCGCTTCGTAAAGCCTCAACAAGGGCTCTGGAACCGGAGCACCTCCCACTACAAACATTTTTATGGTGTCGAGATTAGCGTCCGCAAAGTGAGAATGCTGAGACATAAACAAAAACATCGCAGGTGCACCAAACATGTGGGTAACGCCGTACTTCTCAATCAAAGTGAGTGCTTGACCCGGCTCAAAGTGCCGCATGATAACTACAGTATTGCCCAGCTGAAGCGCTGAGATTACACCTGTATTCAAGCCGCCAATATGGAATAACGGCGCAGCGCTCAGGGTAATATCATCTCTTACACCCCCAAAGGCGTAGGACGCGTTAACGTTGTTCCAGATGAAGTTGCCGTGGGTCAGCATCGCACCCTTCGGCAAACCCGTCGTACCCGAGGTATACATAATTAATAAGGTATCGTGGGGACCAAGAAAGACAGCCTCAGTGATTGGGTCGACCTTCACCATCGCATCTTCGATGCCTTCGAACCCTTCTATGGTGCTGCCAACAGCAAAGTACTGCCGGCAAGGCAGACGGTCGGTAACTGGGGAAATAATATCCGCCAGAGTTGGATCGACCACCAGCGTATGAATGCCAGCATCACCGATAATGAACGCCAGTTCTTCACCGGTTAGTCGGAAGTTAAGCGGAACAAAAATCGCACCTAGCGCATTAGTAGCAACCATCGTTTCCAGAAAAGCGGGCTGATTAAAGCCCAGAAAACCGACGCGATCACCCATACAGACACCGCGCTCTTTTAACACCCCCGCTATGCTATACACCCGTGCAGAAAACTCAGCGTAAGTCCACTGCTGATCCTCAAACACCAGCGCTACGCGATCGCGACTCAGGTCAGCCTGCTTAAGAATATGAGCAGCTAAATTCATATTAGGTTCAGGACGATGCATGGAGATACCTCTGTTTAATCTGTGTCATTTAATCGATTGTTGTCATATGAGGGGGCGCCTGCTAAGACCGAGGTATTGCCGTGCCCCACACATTAAAGCCAGCAATTCGCGGGGTATTCGGTAAATACATTTGCTCCAATTCATTGATATCGAAGCCTGCAGTGCGGATTAACCCGACGATATCGCGATTGAGATTACAACCTCCTGCCAATCGCTTCCACAGCGGATTTATTCTGGCCTGCCAGCGCTGCACGGACTCGTCGGGCGCCTGTGCATGCTCGCAAAACACGAGCTCTCCACCGGGACGCATAACGCGCTTTGCCTCGGACAATGCGGCGAGAGGATCCGGGATAGTGCATAACGCAAATGTCAGTAACACTGAGTCGACGCTGTTATCATCAAGAGGAATGTCCTCTGCACTTCCTGCAAGAAACTCCACGTCGAATGGGACAGCATTTACGCGCTCTTGTGCAAGCTGCCATGATGTCTCACAGGGGTCGATGCCAATGACGCAATCTACAACCGTGTGATCATAGTGAGGAACATTGTGCCCAGCGCCAAGACCAATCTCTAAGATTTTACCGCGCGCTTTGGGGACAACCTTTTGCCGCTGGCGCACAATGGGCTTAGAACCACAGGCGCAGGTGACGAATCGTGGTACGACATAGTTGCTATAGAAGCCCATCAGTGAGTCACCTCTTCTAAAAACGCACGCATGTTGGCAAAAGCACGATCTGATGCTATCGCACTATACATGGTGCCAGCCTCAGGATTATTCGCAGCCGGATTAGTAAAAGCATGCTGGGTTTGGCCATAGGCATGGAGCTGCCAATCACAACCAGCCGCAGTCATCTCATCGCAAAACGTGCGCATCGCGCTAGGGTCGACCATAGGGTCATCGTATCCGTGTAGCACCATCACTTTTGCACTGATCTTTGGGTCTGGGATATTGTCCGCTGCGTGCAACAAACCGTGAAAGGATACAACACCGGCAATGTCGTCGCGGGAGCGTGCGAGATCAAGAACACACAAACCACCGAAACAGAAGCCAATCGCGGCTAACGGCTGATCAACTGCTTCGGGTAGCGCACGCGCTGCGTCAACGGCTGCATCCATTCGCGCTTGGAGTAAACTGCGATTAGACGCTAGCGGCGTCATGAGAGCCGTGCACTCTTCCGGACCGTTACCAATTAAGCCTTTGCCATACATATCCACCGCAAAACCCACGTAGCCTAATTCAGCCAGCATCCGCGCCTTACTACCCTCAAATTCCGTCCGACCAGCCCATGTGTGTGCGACCAATACGGCAGGCCGAGGACCAAGACAATCATCCCAAGCCACTTCGGCCTGAAGCGTGATGTCCCCGTGTGCATAATCGACCAGACGCGTTTGAATAGTCATGGTGAATCTCCAATTATTAATTAAAAATGATGATCAGGATCGTTTAATGACGTTGCGTCGTCGCTGGGGGTGGTGTCCCCGAGCGCACCCCTTTGTGACGCCGCGATCGTAGGGTATGCCTCGGGATCGATCTGGCGCATCTCAGCTTCAATCCACGCCTCTACACGCCCCATGAGTTCAACCGCCGACTCATCAGCGAGCGGTATAATCGGTGGCCCTATCGAGACATCGATAACGCCTGGAATAAAGCGGAATGTTCGGCGTGGCCAACAACGAGCTGACGAAACAGCAATAGGAATAATGTGCGCATCTGTCGCAATAGCGAGCCGAGCAGCGCCCGTTTTGTAGTCGCCTTTGCCCCCTCGCACGGTTCGCGTGCCCTCAGGGAACATAATTACCCACTTGCCCTTGTCCATGAGCTCGGAGCCCAGACGGGCTACTTTATTCCACGCTTCGCCTCGCGCGCTGCGATCAATATGAACCATTTGAAGTCGCGCCAGTGCCCACCCAAAAAATGGAATGTAAAGCAGCTCACGCTTAAAAACATAGGCTAGCGGGTGCGGCATCATGCTAGGAAAGAAAAAAGTCTCCCAGGTAGATTGGTGTTTGGGGCACAAGATAATGTGCTGGCTGTCGCGCTGGTCAGGTAAATTAGACAACCCGTGAACCCGGTACTGAACGCCGCCTATGTATTTGGCCGCAGCCACGGCACCACGAAGCCAAGGCTGGGCGAACCACCACCACAATCTGTCGCCACTGAACAACACGGAGAAAACGATTAAAAAAATGGCGACGGGGATTACCGACACTGTCATCCACAAGAATACCAGTATTGATCGTATGGCCTTCATGCTGCGCTAGCTCCAGCGGGATTTCGCACTTCGCCGGCGTTGAAGGCCCCACACTCTCCTCCCTCCTCCACCGCTCGCAAAAAATTCGCGACGCCCTCTAGCGCCAGTTTTGCTTCTGAAAGCTCAGGATAAAACATGTGCCAGACATGGACCATATTATCGTAGGTATGGAGGGACACGTCGGCACCCAGGGATTTGGCGCGGTGAAAATAACGAGCGGAGTCGTCGAGTAGCATTTCGGTCAAACTGACTTGCAACAGTATCGGTGGTAGATCCGTTAAATCACCTCTCAGCGGTGATAACTCTGGCGAGGCCGGCGAGCGTTTACTTGTTAGCGCAATCATAGCGTGGCGCAGTGGCGCAGGCATTCGGAGTAAAGGGGCTAATCCCCCTCCCAGCATCAGGTCCGATGTCAGATTAGCGCGAAGTGAGGGTGAGCGCATCGTAACGTCAGTCGAAGGGCAGATGCCGACGATCGCATCGGCGTTTTTTAGTCCTTTGTCTCTCAGCCGCTGAACCGCTGCTAAGATGAGGTTGCCTCCCGCTGAATCGCCTGCAACTGCCATAAATCGACTAACTCCAGGTCCTTGTGGCCCATTTTCGGTCAACCATGTAAAAGCATGCTCCGTATCATCGAGACCGGCGAGCCGACTATGTTCCGGCACCAAACGGTAGTCGAGCGAGAAGACGGCCATTCCCGTTAATTCAGCCAGCGCACTGGTAATAACGCGATGGCTTTTTGGGCTCCCCGCCACAAAGCCACCGCCGTGGACATACAGTAGGCGGCGATCAGGGTCGCCATTGGCACTCAACACCCATTCTCCCTGCGGTTCACCTGCCGCGCTCTTCTTGAAGCTCACATCGAAGCGCTTCGTCTCAGAGATCCCATCGAGTGCTTGTCGTAACATCGTCAGACGCGCCCGACCTGGTTTTAGACCTGCTGTAGCGCCGGTAAAGCCCGCTACCGATTGAACGACCGAGCCAACGCCCTTGCTCGGCACAGTGCCTGCAATAGGTTTTGGATAGCCTTTATCGAAAGGAGATAGATCGTCTCCGTGCAACCAAAAGAATAGCCCAATCGCCGCGACGGTAAGCAAAGTGACAAAAAACAGGAACATGATCGGTGCTCACAGGAATTCAACGTATTAAAACAAAAATTAACCCGCAATGGAGCGATTAGTCATGACTATTAACCAAGCAATTCACATAAAGCACAGTGACCTTTGTATACTGTAAGCCATGAGCAAGAAACTATTTCACAAACCACCTTCGAAATCAGATTTACGCGCGCATATCGATCGTGACATTGACGCTTTCTTGGAATCAGGAGGCGAGATTAGTGCCGTCGCTCAAGGCGAAACCGCACTTGAGCAGCGAAAAGGCCCCCTCCAAGCACCCCTATTCACTGAACCTAGAGCGACGCGTACGCCACTGGACGACGTTGTAGCTGCACTCGACGAACGCCAACAAGCCAAACGCGGCAAACCCCAGCCTTCGCTAACACGAAATCGACGTCCACGAAAAAAAGTGATTTATGACGACTTTGGTGAACCGTTGCGAACGGTCTGGAAGGACGACTAATGAACCACTCTCTAAGAGCGTCAATGTGGGGCGTGGAGTGAACTAAGCCCGACCTTAAGCCGTAACCATAAGACACTAACGACATTGGTCATGGCAAATGATTACCCTTCACGAAGAAATTGTTGTACCTCGATCGGTAGAACAGTGCTTCCGCTACGTCGCCGATTTCAGAAACGCCAAAGAATGGGACGCCACAGCGACCCACGCGCTAAAAATCACTGATGGGCCTGTGGGGCTTGGAAGCCAATTTGATCTCTCCTGTGCTGTGGGCCCAGGATCACTCCGACTCGTTTATGAAATTGAGGAATATCAGCCTTGGCATAGCGTGGTTTTACGAGGGCGCGGGCGATACTTCGATGTGAAAGACACCATCGTGTTCTCAGAGCGTGATGGCGGTACGCATATCGACTATACGGCTGAATTTGAGTACAGACCGGGTCTTGAGAAACTTGCCCATCGTTTTGAAGCGCCCATGCGTTCAATGGGTGCGGAGAGTCTTGCGGGTTTAAAAGCGGCCTTAGAGGACAATAACCCAAATCCGGGTACGAACAGCTGTTCGCTACGTGCTGACAATTGGGTGCTGCCGGGCGTGGCCATGTTTAGCCGCTGGGGATATACCCGCGGTGTGAAACTGTGGAAACCTGTTAGCCGCTTCATGGATGGAGTCCATGTAGTCCTTACTGGCGCGAGCTCCGGACTAGGTCTTGCCACCAGTATTGCTCTCGCAGAAGCGGGTGCAAAACTGACCCTCGTTATACGTAACCCCGATGGGATTGCACCCTTAAAAAATCATATTGCGGCAGAAACAGGTCGTACCGATATCTCGGTGGAACTGGCAGACTTGGCGCTCATGTCAGACGTCGATGCTTTGATACAGCGCTTGATTAAACGCAACGAACCTATCGATGTGCTCATCAATAATGCGGGAGCATTGTTTAATGAACGCCTGCTCACTGATGAGGGCCTAGAGCGTAGTTTTGCCTTGCTGTTACTGAGTCCTTGGCAGCTTACGCGCGGACTCAAGCCACTACTTGCAAACCATTCGGCGCCTGCTCGAATCATCAATATCATCTCTGGCGGTATGTATACCCAGCGTTTATCACGCAAGCACTTGATTATGGATGAGCAGAGTTACGATGGCCCGCAGGCCTATGCGCGCGCGAAACGCGGGCTAGCTGTCTTAACGGAACTGTGGGCAGACGCTTGGCGCGATGACAACATCGTTGTCAATGCTATGCATCCAGGCTGGGCAGATACACCCGGAGTGAAGTCAGCGCTTCCGACCTTCCGCCGCGTCACACAAAAAATCCTCCGCAACGAACAAGAAGGCGCCGACACCATTATTTGGCTGGCCCGCGCAACGGAGGCGGACAAAGTCACTGGCAAGCTGTTTTTAGATCGAGAGATTCGAAGCCCCTATCTGCTGAAGAAAACCATTGAGCGGGCCTCTGAGAGAGAGGGACTCGAGGCATTCTTAAGCGAGACATTAGAATCGGTAACCGACAACTAAACAATCCATCAGCTGCGCTCAGCGCAGCAAGCGGTTAAGCTCTGTACTTTGTTTTCAGAGACACCTCATGAATGACCCTATCAAGCCCTATGAGCCCCAATTCCCCTCAGATCTCGTTGATGATCTAAGACGGCGACTGAGCCATACCCGCCTGCCCGATGAGGAAACCGTTGGCGATTGGTCGCAAGGTATTCCTCTCTCCTACCTGCGCGAACTCGTCGATAGCTGGCGGGATGACTACGATATGACGCAGGTACCCAACGAGATCAATCGCTGGCCAAACTACCTGACTTCAATTGACGATATTGATATTCATTTCATCCATGTGCGCTCTCCACATACACAGGCTCAGCCGTTGCTGCTCACCCACGGTTGGCCTGGCTCGGTGCTGGAATTTCGCCATGTCATTGAACGCCTAACGAATCCTACGGCGTTTGGCGGCACCTCGGAGCAAGCATTTCATTTGGTCATACCCTCACTACCGGGATACGGGTTTTCAGGTAAGCCGCGTACCACGGGTATCGGCGTAGACCGCATTGCTGCTATGTGGATCACCTTAATGAACCGCCTAGGCTATGCGAAATTTATCGCGCATGGCGGGGACTGGGGGGCATTAATCACGCAGGCTATTGCCCTGCAAAAGGGTACACCTTGTCAGGCCATCCACATCACTCTACCGGTAGTTTCCCCCGATCCGGCGACAATGCATTCGCTGTTACCCGAAGAACAAAGTGCTATGGAGGCCTTCGACTTTTACCAGCAATGGGAATCGGGATACTCCAAGCAGCAGAGTACGCGCCCTCAAACCTTGGGCTATGGGCTTGCTGACTCGCCGTCGGGGCAACTCGCATGGATAGTCGAAAAATACGGCCAATGGACTGACTGCCTACGTAACGGGACGAGGCATCCGGAGAACGCTGTGAGTCGGAACGATCTGCTCGATACGGTGACGCTTTACTGGATGACCAATAGCGGCGCAAGCTCCGCTCGGCTTTACTGGGAAAGCTTCAATACACCCAACCTCGCAAATATAGATCTCCCTACCGGCATTTCACTATTCCCCGTAGAAATATTTCGAACCAGCCGGCGCTGGGCTGAAAAGCGTTTTACACAGCTCGTTTATTTTAATAATGCTATTGAGCATGGCGGGCATTTTGCAGCCCTTGAAACACCGGAGCTCTGGGTGGCAGAAATTCAAAGCTGGCATGCTGCTTTAGAGCAGGAAGGATTCTTACGTGACTGAAGACAACAATCTCACTTCACCTTTCTTCGCTACTGATATTCACGAGCCGTACTCTGAATATTGGGTCGGCCGAAGAAAAGTCGCCGCCGCTATGCGAGAGCTGATTGAAGCCGCCACCATCGCCGACATCCCAGAGAACGATGCCGATGCCATCGCCGAAGAGCTATTGAATCTATCTGCCAATTTAAGAAAATACCCTCAACTTAAAGGTATCTTGGCGTACGCAGAGGCACGCGGCAATTTGCCCGTCGCTAATCATGAAATTCTTTGTGTTGGCGGGGAGAGCCACCCCATGTCGCCAGGGCTCAAGCACTGGCTAGACGGCGATGTTGCTCGGGGTCGTGTAACTTTTAACTGGGCCTATGAGGGACCGCCTAGGCATGCTCACGGGGGCTGGGTTGCGGCTATCTTCGACCATTTCATGGGTATGTCCCACATGCGCCTGGGCAAACCGGGCATGACGGGCGGCCTCGAAGTGCGCTACGTGAAGCCCACCCCATTAGGAAAGGTGATTGATCTGTCCGCAACCGTCGAACCCGCTGGCGGACGAAAGACCCGAGTATTTGCGGAAATGACCTGTGAAGGCGAGGTCACCGCGACAGCCGAGGCGACCTTTATCCAGCCTAAACACATGATCTTCCATGAAGGAGAACCGTAAGAACTGCCTATTTATAATCGACTGTAGACTTCGGCTCCGCCAATAAAGGTTCGCTCGACGATCAAGGTACGCATATCCTCTGCGTCAAGTGGGCTGCCCGATAGCACGACTAAATCAGCCATTTTGCCCGGCTCGATGGAACCAATTTCGTCGTCCATAAATACTTGCCACGCCGCATCAATAGTGACCGCACGCAAAGCCTGAACGCGGCTAATGCGCTGATGAGGACCTATGACTTCGCCACTGGTACTCTTGCGCTCGACTTGGCTCCATACCGCCTGCAGTGGCAGCATAGGCAGGACGGGGGTGTCCATATGTGAACTAAATCGAACCCCCGCATCTACCGCCCACTTTGCGGGGCTCATGTTGGCCGCGCGCTCAGGACCCATAAATATAGCTGTGTGGCGATCACCCCAGTAGTAGGTATGCGCCGAGAAAAAGCTCGGTGTAACGCCAAGCGCAGCCATTCGATCAATCTGATCACGACGCGTCATTTGCGCGTGAATAATTAATGGTCGCGCTTGGGGCCATGGGAACTTGGCAGCAGCGGCTTCAATTGCATCTAAACCATCGTCGATTGATGCATCGCCATTACAGTGGATTGCGACCTGGATACGACGCTCATAAAGGTCTTCAACTTGCTCAAAAAGCGCATCGCGAGGCACTGAAGGATAACCACGGTAATTAACATCACCCTTATAAGCCACATAATATGGATCGCGTAAATAACCTGTAAATCCTTGGATACTGCCATCGGCAATGATTTTGACTCGAGGTACCGTCACTCGCCCTGCTTCCAACTCGCTCGGGCGCCAGCCCTCATTAATAATTTGATCCATCACCTCCTCATAGAGAGGAAATAAAGCCACGCGCTGAGGATAAACATTGAATTGACTGAGAGGCCCCAGCCCTTTTGCAGCTGCCAAAGGCATGCCTCCGGCCGATGCGGTCGTAACGCCTTGCGCTAAGTATGTTCGAGCCGCGTCGGTCGTCATACGAACACCATCGCTCACGCTGAGATCGAACATTCTCGTCAGAATTTCTCTAGCTGCTGTTTCCTCAAGTACGCCATTGGGGCGGCGTTGATCGGGGGAGTCCATATCTCTTTGAATGTGACCACCTTCAGGGTCAGGCGTGTTCTCATCAATGCCTGCCTCAGCCAAAGCAACGGAATTGACGGACGATAAATGTCCAGAAATATGCATAACCGAGACTGGACGGGTTGTAGACACTCGATCCAAATCTTCTCGAGTTAAGTGCCGTTGCTCAGCAATCATCGTGTCATCGTAGCCCCAGCCCATGATCCAGCCATCGGGTCGCGCGTCGCCTATCTTTTTGAGACGGTCAATGACCTCTTCGATGTTATCGACGTCACCAATAGGTGGTGAATTGAGGTCTGTTGAAAAAATGGTTTGTCCGGATCCGGGGAAATGGCCATGAGCATCCACAAAGCCAGGCATCAACGTGCGACCGCGTAAATCAACGACGTAGGTCGATTCATCTACCAACGCCAAAATCTCTTCGCTAGTACCTACTCTTTCAATACGATCGGCGCGTACACTAATAGCCTCAGCAACACTATTGTTCGCATCGATAGTCAACACGTTGCCGTTTATAAAGACTTGATGAGCCGGCGGTTCGGGAGCTCGCGTGGCAATAGAAAATAGTACGTACAAGCCAACGGCAAAGGCCGCGAGCACGAGGAAAATTACCCGTTTAGACATAGCGAAATCTCAATAGTGAGGGGGTGGAGTGTCATCTACCTGATCGACCGAATCGAGTCGGGTACCCTGTTCTTTTAGCTGCTGGTGAAGTAAGCGGTTCTCACTCTTCAACTCAATCACTTGCTGCTGCTGCCGAGCAAGTGCTGCGTCGAGCGACGAGACCGTATCTTCTAGAAAAATTAACTGCGTTTCAAGATGCGCGATACGTTGCTCTAAATCTGGCATGGTGAGCGATGGCTCCCTTATTCTCTGTGTAACAAAAACGTTACCATATCCCCTCCAACAAGGAGACTACCTGTGCCTAAGAAAACAGCGAATTCACGCTTGGTCTTTTCAACGGACGGAGGACGGTTGTGCCCTCAATGCCATCGTAAACTAGCAGACTGTGTCTGCGGTAAAGCTGCGCCCGCCTATATGGGTGATGGCATAGCGCGTATTCGCCGTGAAACCAAAGGCCGTGGGGGCAAAGCGGTAACGGTTATTGATGGGTTGCCCGTGGCACCCGACGCCCTCAAGTCACTGGCTAAGAAGCTCAAACACCGCTGCGGTGTCGGTGGCGCCGTTAAAAACGGTGTTATCGAAATTCAAGGCGATCAGCGCGATACCTGTAAAGCAGCCCTCGAAGCCGAGGGCTATACGTGCAAATTATCCGGCGGCTAACTAGCCTCCGCTAGGCTGAGGGCTATTTTGACTCAGCTGAGGGCTCTTTGCGCTCGGCTGAAGGCTCTTTACGCTAGGCTGCGGGCTCTATTAGCGTTTTCTGGCCAGTCGCTTTTTTGCCGTATTGCTTAACCGCATCTACCGCCAACGCGCCAACAAGCGAGGTCCGGTCTGAGTAATGGCTGGCGAAAGTCGTCTTCAAGCCTTGCTGCACTCGGCCTCGCATTGCGCCTAGACGCTCTAAACCCGCCCGCTGTAGAAACGGAGTTAATAACCAGCCGCCGATGCTCCAAGCAAAACCATAACCGCGAGTGAGCGTACTGGGTGCCGGGTCAAGCATACCGTAGATATACACTTGCTTGTGCTCATCTGAACCATAGCGGCTCCACTCGGGCATGCGTTTCTGCGCAGCGATCTCCATTGCTGTCAAAATACTATTAGTAAGCGTACCTCCACCGATAGGATCAAAAGCGATCGTGGCACCCGTTGCCTCTATAGCTGCGGCTAACTGCGCATTGAAATCATCGGCTGATGAGTTAACAACGACTTGGGCACCCTGCCCTCTGAGTAAAGCAACCTGCTGCTCCGAGCGAACAATATTGACCAGCGGAATACCATCCTCTAAACAGATTCGGTTGAGCATTTGACCCAGATTAGAAGCCGCCGCTGCATGCACAATAGCCTTGTGATTTTCCATTCGCGCAGTCTCAACAAAGCCTAGCGCAGTCATGGGATTCACAAAGCAGGAGGCACCGTCTGCGGCGGTCAAATCATCGCCAAGAGGCAGACATTGCATCGCTGAAACATTGCGGTAATTAGCAAAGAATTCGCCACCGAACGCGCCTACACGTTTACCGAGAAGCGCTTGCGCCATATCGGATGAACCAGCAGCAACCACTTTGCCAGCACCTTCGTTGCCTGCAGGTAGCCATTGCCCCACGCGTGTCGACATGGCCTTCTGCAACGCGGGGGGTAGAGGCACTCGTACCGCGGGGAAACCATTACGTTCACAGGCTTCTGCTGCGTCAGTGTCGGCTATGCCAAACATCAAACCAAGGTCAGACGGGTTGATTGGCGCAGCCTCTACCTCAATCTGCACCTCATGGTCACCAGGATCGGCAATGTCGACTTCAAATAAAGCGCATTCGATAAAACCATCGGCATGTACACAGGATTGTAACTGTAGCGATTTCATAAATTCTCCGCAGTGTTGGTAAGAGACCACTCTTTTTGAGTTAAAAGTTTGCCCGGCTCACCCGCTCGAGCTCGATAAATAACGGTATAAGCAAGAACAGCTTGCACATATTCGCGCGTTTCTCTGAAAGGCAAACTGTCTATCCACTGATCAACCGGCATATCACGCTGCGACCAGCGGTCTACGCGATGAGGACCCGCGTTGTAACCCGCGAGCGCCTTAGGGCGATGCCCATCGAAACGGTCTAGGAGTGACTGATAATAGTGGCTACCCAGAGTCACGTTGTAATCAGGATCGAATAAGCGCGAGAGACGATAAGGTAGCCCGAGGTGCTTTGCAACCTGCTTAGCCGTGCCCGGCATAAGTTGCATCAAGCCTCTAGCACCTACATCCGATTGCGCTCTTGGATAAAACGCACTTTCACGTCGAGCAATTGCCATTAGCTCGACCGAGTCGACCTGATTATTAGCGGCTGCATTAGCAAAATCCTCCGCAAATGCCTCGGGAAAGCGTAGGTCGACAATGTCCCACGCCTTAACATGATTGGCAGCATCGATGGCAAGATCCGCCCAGCCCTGCTCCATGGCCCATTGTGCTGCCCGCGCTCCTGCCTGGGTATTTAAGCGTGAGAGCAATTTCCGCCATTCTACCTTTGCATCCGCAACACGATCGAGCGCCATGAGTTCTCGCACCCGCACCACGCCTAGATCGGCCGGAGCTTGACTCGAGGGAGGTGACAGCGCGTTAAGCTGGTAATCAAGCGCCAATCTATCGGCAGCCAGAAAACCGTGGTAGCTCCGCTCTTGAGCCAGGCTTCGATACGTCACTTCGGCATCACTCCACTGCCCGCTTTCTTCCAAGGCCCGGGCCGACCAATAGCGCCACTGATCCTTACGCCTCGTTGTTTTGGAGAGCCAAGGCAATGCCTTTAACAGCGTCGACCAGTCACCTTCCGACACCTGATTGCGCAAATAGATTTCAGTCATCTCATCATCAGCGAGCCGCTCAAGTCGATCCAAAAGCCACTGATCAGGTGCCGATGCCTGTGTAAACAAGCTATGCCGGAGAATCATTTTCTCCATGGCTTCAACTTCTAGATCGGTGAACGACTGGACGCTCTGCGCGTTGAGCAACGCTTTACGTCCCTGCTCAGGGTTGACTCTGGCGAGTCTGCGAATACCTGCCGTCATGAGCTGTACGTGCCAGCGATTGGGTTCATGAGCATCGCTCACGAGTCGATCCGGATGGCGATAAACTGACAGTAGCTCGTCGAGCATGGCTCTCAAATCAGGTGACGCAAAGCGTTGTACATAGCGGATAAGCTGAGGCCGTCTGGCATCGAACGCCTTGAGCGCGCGCGACCACACAACGTCATCGTCAGGGCCACCTCCCTCTTTAATCCAGCGCTCAAACAGTGGATCGCAGGCCTCATCTTGAGAGCGCCCGGTATTCCACAGCTGAGCGGCGCCCTTCCAGGCGAGTGAATGATTACCTATGCTGCGCTGGGCACGATAGTAAAAACACTGCAGGCGCGGATCATTCGGCGCTGCGTCCATCACACCCAATAATTCTTGCCAGTGTTTATCACGCCCTTTATGTTCGAGATAAGCAGCCAAAAACCGACCCTCGAGAGGCGATCCCTTTGCCTTACTTAAAAATGACTTGGCTTCTTGGGGCTGAAGCGTATGTAGGCGTTCAATGAGTTCAGCGTAGTCTAGGTAGATCGCTAGCGGATAATCCTCAAGCTTCTCTCTCAACGCCTTGTAACGCGGCCCAAGGCCAGTTTTTAGTTCTTTTTCGGCCGCCAAGAATTGCTCGCGCTGCAGTGCTGTATCATCAGCGATAGAGGTCACTGAAGGCAGGGCCAAACACAGAAAAATGATAAATCGCTTAATAGTCCACCCGTTTATCGACTGACAAAGCATTAACGTGACGAGCAGCATCTCCCGTTAGGAACATTTTTTCAATCACCTTCAGTCAAGTACACTGCCGCGATCCGAGTTTTAGGAGCTCTAATGACCACCTCAACGTACAAACTAACGCAATACAGTCATGGTGCTGGATGCGGCTGCAAGATTGCCCCCAATGTGCTCGATAAGATACTGAGCGGCAGTCTTGCAGAAGGGGGCGCCGTCGATTTTCCGACGCTTTTAGTGGGCAACCACAGTCGCGATGATGCCGCAGCGATCGATATTGGCGATGGTAGAGCCATATTGAGCACAACCGATTTTTTTATGCCTATCGTCGATGACGCCTACGATTTTGGACGAGTGGCTGCGACTAACGCGATAAGCGATATCTATGCCATGGGCGGTAAGCCCTTAATGGCTATCGCTATTCTGGGCTGGCCGATCAGCACCCTACCCCCTGAACTTGCGGGCCGTGTGATCGCCGGTGGGCGTGCGGTCTGCGAGGCAGTAGGTATTCCGCTCGCAGGTGGCCATAGCATAGACGCGCCCGAACCCATTTTTGGTTTGGCAGTGACTGGGGAAGTCGCAGTCTCTCGATTGAAACGTAATAACACGGCAAAAACGGGTGACCTGCTTTATCTCACAAAACCATTGGGCATAGGCATACTCACGACCGCAGAAAAGCAAAGTAAGCTGCGCTCAGAACATCGAGGCCTTGCTACAGAGGTCATGTGTCAAAGCAACGCTATTGGCTATCAATTGGCGAAAATCGCGGGCGTCAACGCTCTGACAGACGTTACCGGCTTCGCTTTGGCAGGACATCTTCTCGAGATTTGTGAATCTGCCGGGCTCGATGCGGCCATCGATTTTGAAAAAATCCACAAACTGCCTGATGTTCGCGAGTACCTTGAGCAAGGCTGCATCCCCGGCGGGTCATTGCGTAACTTTGATGCGTTCGGCAGTCGGCTTACCGAACTCGACGCGCTCACTCAACACCTACTGTGTGATCCTCAAACCAGTGGCGGCCTGCTCATATCGGTCGCACCTGAGAGTCAAGCCGCGGTAGAGCATTTGCTGGAGGAACATGGCTTACCTGCGGATGCCATCGGCACGCTGAGCTCGACTGCGGGCCGTGCAGAGCGAATCACTCTGACCTCGCGTGAATGGTGACCGCAAGCGCTATGGACGAGCTAAATGATTTTGAATCAATTTTTGTTAATGACACGCCGTTAATTGATACTCGCTCGCCGGGCGAATTTGCCAAAGGCAGCTTTCCAAGCGCCACAAATTTACCGCTCATGAGCAATGAAGAGCGCGCCGAAATCGGCATCTGTTACAAGGTGCAGGGACAGCAAGCCGCGGTTGAGCTGGGACACCAACGAGTGTCTGGCGCTATTAAAACAGCGCGGGTCGACGCATGGCGTGCCTTTGCGAAACAACATCCCGATGGCGCCCTCTTTTGTTGGCGCGGGGGCTTGCGGTCGAAGATCAGTCAAGAATGGTTGCTGGAAAGTGGCGTGACGTATCCGAGAATTAACGGCGGTTACAAAGCCATGCGCCGCTGGTTGCTCGACCAGTTGGAGGACATCTGTCAATCGCACAATCTCATTGTGGTGGCAGGGAAAACCGGCTGCGCCAAAACTCGATTGCTTAACGAAGGAGACCGCGGCGTACCCTTCCCCAACGGCGTTGATCTGGAGGGTCTTGCCAATCACAGAGGTTCGGCTTTTGGTCGACGTCCAGGGGGACAGCCCACGCAACTCAATTTTGAAATAGCGGTAGCCGTAGCCTTTGTGAAGGCCAGTCAACACCAAGCCAGTGCCATTCTTATCGAAGATGAAAGTAGATTGATCGGCCGCTGTGCGCTGCCCCCAGTGTTACAAACAGCGAAACACGCTGCCGACCTAGTCCTCGTCGAAGCGTCTCTCGACGCCCGCGTAGATCACTCCTTCGAAAACTATATCTTGGCAAACCTCAACGCCTTACAAGAATCTGGCCTCGACGACGACATCGCATTTCAAGCCTTCGCTGACGGACTCACGGAGTCGTTAGAACGTGTACAAAAGCGCTTAGGTGGCGCCCGTTACCAAGCACTCTATGAGGTTATGCACGACGCTATTCGACAACACAAATTGGGCTCTCCTGATGCGCACAAGGCGTGGATTCGCACCATGCTGTCTGAGTACTACGATCCCATGTACAACTACCAAATTGAAGGACGTGCCGATCGGGTTCTGATGCGAGGTAATGAACAGGAAGTTGCAGAATTTCTCATCCACAGAAACAGTGAGTCAGCGACGAGCTAGCACGGACATGACTTCGACATGGGGGGTCTGAGGAAAGAGATCGATGCCTTGGACACTACGCAGTGTGAATCCCGCCCTGTGCCAATCTAGACAATCTCTTTGCCACGTCGCCAGATCACAAGAAATGTAGATCACAGCCTCTATGGCACGTAAGCGGCGTAACAATGGCGCACGTACTTTTAAGCCATCTCTCGGTGGGTCGACCACCAACACTTGGGACTTTTTATAGGTTTTGCACAACAGGTCCATTGCGGTTTCATTAAACAAGTTGTAACAGGCCGCCGTAACATTGCTTAACTTGAGCGACTCAAGCGCATCGACCGATGACTCATCACCTTCAACCGCTGTCACATGAGTAAAATGCTCCGCGAGCACGGTTGTAAAATTGCCGCTCCCCGCAAATAATTCAAGCGCTGCCCAATCGCGTGGCAACGCTGATATTTGCTCGCGAACCCACTGACGAATGTTGTGATTCTGATCGGTATTACCTTGACGAAAAGGTAGCCTGGCATCGACGGAGACATCGCTCTCAGTATCATCGATGTTGAGCGTTCGCCACAGATTACGCTTTGAGGGTCGCCACTCTGTGTTGGGTAGATGCCCACGCAACGAAGCAAGACTGGACTGGTTAACAGGCGTTAATACCGGGCACTCTTTAACATCTACCAAGGTGTTAGAACCACTGGCTACATAACCCAGCTTTGCACCATCGGTTTTAAACTGCGCGCGATTACGGTATTGCCACTCGGAGGGGGCAGCTAGAATAGGTTTGAGCGCAGCGTCTTCGAGCTCGAGCTTGGCGCAGTGCGCCTCAATTCTTCCCTGCTTGGCTTTGAGTTGTGCTGCATAGCTCATGAATTGCCAAGGACAACCACCGCACTGCCCACTGCCAAAACCGTGATGACCACAGCTTGGTTCTCTGCGCTCGGCGGACGCTTCGACTAGGCGCTTAACGACGCCGAAACCTATGCTGCCTTTACTACCCGTGGGCTCTACTTCGATAGTTTCGTCGAGCCACACACCTGATACTAAAAATACTTTGCCATTGGGAGCGCGCACGACTCCGCGACCATCACTGGCCATGTCTCTCACAGTTCCGACAAATGCTTCTGGCTTGGTGTTAGAAGCGAGCTTTCCGCGTCCAGAACGGTTTAATGTCGTCATGATGACTTGCTGTCTCCGCTGAAGCGTGATTACGCAATTAACTCGATATTATCGCAGGGCTTTTGGCATAATACCGGAACGCCCTTGTAGTTAAACAGGATATAACTACTGCCTCCTAAGCGGTGATTCCAGGTTCGAGTCCTGGCGAGGGCGCCACCACGGCGAAAAGTTCATCTCACGCGCGCGCCCCTTTCACGTCAATGATTAGCATCTTCAAGTTACAGCGTATTGATATAAACCACGTGTTAATGCACTGTTTGAGCCAATCGTGACATTTACCGGAGACTTTTATGGCCCCCACACGTTTGACCCCTGCACGCTTATTAGCCAGCGTTACTTTCAGCCTGGGTTTGTTGACCTCGTCACTAGGGTTAGCAGAAAACACGACGGACGTTGCGGCTAGCATCGAACCCATGCACTTTGCGTCTGAAGGTAAGGTCAAGATCGCAGGTAAAGTCATCGAGTATCAAGCCGTCGCCGGTCAGTTACTCATGCGCAACGATGAAGGCGAGCCTATCGCGCTCTATGGCTACACCTCATATACGCGCTCGGACACTAACCCTTCGAAACGCCCCGTGTTGTTTGCCTATAACGGTGGGCCGGGGTCGGCCTCTCTTTGGCTGCATATGGGCATACTAGGCCCTGAACGCACCGTACTCGACGACCCTAACTTCACCACTGAAGGACCCTTTCAGCGAGTTAACAACGAATACTCCATTCTCGACGTTGCCGACCTAGTAATGATTGACCCAATAGGCACAGGCTTTTCTAAGGCAGTGGGTGATTCCGAGGGTAAAGATTTTTGGGGTGTCGATAACGACATTCGTTCGGTCACTGACTTTATTGCGCGCTGGACATCCGATAACGGCCGTTGGTTATCGCCCAAGTATGTGCTGGGTGAAAGCTACGGTGGCATACGCAGTGGCGGCGTAGCCTATGACCTCCTGAGCCGCTACAGCCTAGCTCTCAATGGTGTAATTCTCGTCTCGCCCTTTATGGACTATGTGGGCGGTTTCGCCGGTCTCCCCTTCGATCAACCCTACATCAATTTTCTAAGCACCTATGCCGCTACTGCGTGGTATCACCAGACCAGCCCTTATCGCCCGGATAATCTGGAAGCCTTTGTCGCCGAAGCCGAAGCATTTGCCCGCGGCCCCTATGCACGCGTACTGCAATTAGGGGCCCGTGTCAGTGCAGACGAAGAACAAGCCGTGCTCGAGCAATTAGAGCGTTTTACAGGCATAAGCCAGAGCTATTGGCGTGCGGCGAACTTACGAATTGATGAATCACGGTTCACCAAAGAACTCATGCGTGTAGCGGGAAAAAATGTTGGCCGTATTGATTCTCGCTTCGTCGGAAACGCCATCAACCATATCGGCGAAAGCGTCGCTTATGACCCATTTTTTCCCGCAGTAGGACCGGCAGTGGTTGCGACATTCAATGACTACTACCGTGGTGAACTAGGTGTCGACACCGATCAACGCTACGTTACCTCGGCAGGCCTCTGGCAAGACTGGTCATTCAGCCATGATACACCGGGAGTCGGGACTGTCGCTGCGGCCAATACAGGCATAGACCTTAACCATGCCATGCTTCAGAACCCCCATATGCGTATCTTGGTTCAGCAGGGCTACTTCGATCTCGCGACACCTTATGGCGGCACCCAATACTTCCTCGACCAACTGCGACTACCCGAAGAACTCCGCAGCAACATCACGACCGCCTACTACGAAGCCGGACACATGATGTACATTCATAAAGACTCGATGGCGAAATTTAAAGCGGATCTGCGCGAGTTTATCGCTCAATAACACTGAGCGATCACGCATAAAAAAACCGTCATTGCGAGGCTGTGACGGTTTTTTTTGCTTCTTACGTCTAGAACTCAACGTTCAGAGCGCGTGAAGGCGAACAGGCAGCTTATGATAGCCGCGAACAAAGCTATTGCAGGTACGAACAGGCTCACCAACAACTTCAATACGAGAAAAGCGCTTCATGATTTCTTCCCACAAAACGCGCAGCTGCATCTCGGCAAGACGATTGCCCATACAGCGGTGGATCCCACATCCGAAAGAAAGATGATTTCGAACATTAGGCCTGTCGATGATGAACTCATCCGCATTGGGGATCACATCACTGTCGCGATTCGCTGAGACATACCACAACACAATACGGCTATCTTTTGGAATATGCTGCCCCCGGAACTCAGTATCTTTGGTCGTGGTACGACGCATATGAGGCAAGGGCGTCTGGTAGCGAATAATCTCAGAAACCATTGATGAGATAAGGCTCGGGTCCGCTTTCAGCTTGTCATATTCAGCGGGATTTTCATTCAAAAAATACACGCCACCTGTCATCGAGTTACGAGTCGTGTCATTACCACCTACGATCAACAGCATCAAATTACCCATATAACCTAAGGGATCATCAACCAAGTTGGCCGTTTTAGGATCTTTCTGTAACAGCCGAATAAGGTCGAACGACTCTTTGCCGTCATCTTTGTGGTCGTGCCATAGCTGCGTAAATTCTTGCAACATTTCGATCATAATGACGCGGCGCTCATCGATACTGAGACCCGCGCCTGCAGTCAGTCTCGCATCGGAGGTTGCGGCGTCAGACCATTCGGTGAGTTTATGGCGCCGCTCGAACGGAAAATCGAAGAGTGTCGCTAACATCTTCGTAGTCAAATCGATCGACACTCGATCTACCCAGTCAAACGTTTCTCCAATGGGCAGGGCATCAAGCGTCTCTTGTGTGCGCTCACGAATGAGCGCTTCAAACTCGAGTAAATTACGCGGCGCAACGGCCGGCTGTACCGCACGACGCTGGTCGTCGTGTAACGGCGGATCGGTAGCGATAAACATCTGCACGACCATATCGGGCTCGGGATCCAAGATGGCTATGGACGGCTCAGAAGAAAAAGTCTCCCAATCTTTCTCGATCTCGACGATGTCTTCGTAACGACTGATCGACCAAAAATCGAGTCCCCCGGGGCCATCAGCTTGATAGTGCACCGGTGCCTCGTTGCGAAGGCGTTCAAACAACGGCGGCCAAGTGTCGTGCTCAAATCGACGCGGATCGGCAATGTCGAGCTTCTCTAACGGTGTCGTTAGGGGATCCGCTAATCCGTCGATTTTTTTTATCGCTTGATTCATAGTAAGTCGCTCCGAGTCTTTGAGACTATTGCTTACCTAACTACGCCAATGGCGAAGCATTACATTTGAAATTCGGGTAACCGTACGGTCATATCTCCCGCTGATTCGCTCACACGCAGCTGACAGCTCAAGCGGGAGTTAGATTCTCGATCAGGGCGCAGGCCAAGCATTGACTCTTCCGTTGGGTCAGCTGCCGACAACTCACCTGATGACTCCACGAAACAATGACAGGTACCGCAAACAGCGGCGCCGCCACAATCGGCATCAATGCCGGGAACATCATATTTCATGGCAACTTCCATGACACTCATGCCCTCATCTGCGTCAACCTGATGCTGAGTGCCGTCGTATTCGATAAAGGTAACTACTGGCATATAACTGCTCCTGTGTGGGTCAATTAATTCTGACATTATGTCTTGCTCGAGCCTGAGCGTTGGCCAGTGGCGTGCACTGATGGTTTTCCACAGAGAATGAATATAAACACGACGGCCGGCAAACGCTATTTCTTGCACGCCATAAGGGTGTCATAATCCGCCAAAAGGAGGGCTTATGATTAGCGCGCACTTCGCCCGAGTACTCTATCGCGATCTCATCGCCAGTGGTGTTTCCGAGCATGAGCTGCTCAGCAAGACCGGACTGGATCACGAGCAAATTTGGCATTCCCAAAAGTTGCTGCCTCAGCAATTCCTTACATTCGTTAGCAATGCGAAGGCGCTCTATGGAGGATCAAGTCTGGGTTTTATGGTTTCAGGGCGTAACCGAATCACCGGACTTGGCATGATGGGGCTCGCTATGATGTCCGCACCTACCCTCGGCGCAGGCCTGCAAGCCATGGCAAGTTTTTCGGGGTTACAAGCGGGATATATCCGTATCGTGGTACTAGCGGGCACCTTGCAAACACGAGTGCGTATTCATATCGATGAGGACGTCGGTGACTGTTTAGATATCCACGTAGAATCAATTATATCGATAGTGCAGGAGTACCTCGTCGACATATGCGGTAAATCTGATCACCAACTGACGTTTAATATTAGCTACGATGAAGCCGCGCGAGGCACGGATTATCGCAAGTATCTGCACGGTGACGTCATCTTTGGAGCGTCTCATAACGAGGTTCTATTACCCTCTAGCTGGCTAACAACCCTGTCTCCCTTCAGTGACACACACCTTTGGGTAATGGCACGAAAATCCCTTAGCCAACAATTAATTAATTCGTCGGGGCAAGCGAGCAATCCCTTCACCATGCATATTCGCAGCGCGTTCTCAGCCCAGCAGCCTCCCCTTCCAGATATACAGGCCATGGCTGATTCACTGCACGTATCTTCGAGAACGTTGAATAGGCGCCTACAGGACGAAGGCACCACGTTTCGACAACTGCGCCTCGAGGCAGTTCACAATTGGGCAAAAAGGCTGCTGTTAGAGAAGGTCAGCGTAGAAGCCATAACCTTATCACTGGGTTATGAGAACCCCGCAAACTTCCGGCGCTCGTTCCGAGACTACGTGGGTTGCTCACCCACGGAATGGCTTGCGCAATCGTAAGGGTGTGCTACGTCTCAGGCAGGGTCAGGGCGCGCCTTAATCCTAAAGAATCGCCGAGTAAAGACCGACTGAAAAAGCGGGTCCAAAAACCGATAAAGGCGGCCCGACACAACGACAGGCTTACCTGCCTCGACGCCATTAAGCGCATCGCGCACAACGGTGTCAGCGCCATACCAGAGCCATTTTGGCATGCCTGCCTTCATATCAGATAAGCCTGCAGTTTCATGAAAATCGGTATGCGTAAAACCCGGACACAAGGCTGTCGTGTGAACACCTTGCCTTGCCAAGGTAAGATTGAGCTCTTCAGACAGCGCCACCAAATAGGCCTTTGACGGTCCATAGTTACAGCCACCGGACCGAGGGATTCGGGCAGCAACCGACGCTACATTAATGACTCGCCCATAGCCTCGCTCAGCCATAGCTGGCATAAATCGATGGCACATCTCAGCCACCGACGTCATCATGAGTTGGAAAAAATCGCGCTGTTGGGTCCAATCGCGATCGTTCAGTAAATCGGGGCCGGCAATACCCGCGTTATTAATAAGCCCATCGATGGTCAATTGCTGATCGCGACACGCCGCTTCGATTTGCTCTGCCGCACCAGGCAGCATCAGGTCGGCATCGATAACAACCACCGTGATACCGTGCTGCTTGCGCAGTGTCTCAGCAAGCGCTTGTAATTTATCCCGCCTTCGCGCAACGAGAACCAGATTGCGCCCCTTGGCTGCGAGCTGTTGTGCAAACTCGGCGCCTAATCCCGAGGATGCACCGGTTATCAATGTGTAGCCGCCACTCATACTTTCACCACGACATAACCCTGACGCGGAAAGTGCACGTGGAGCACGCCAAACTCGCCTGTTTCACGAGCGACAATGAACCGCTCTGAGGTTTGTGCGACCAACAGTCCCTGCACTGGCTCGCGGCCATAATCCTCAGGAGCAACGGTGACTTGGCAATCCAGCAGATCAGCGCCGACTTCAGAGGCCGGCAATGGACGCGGCTCATTCGCTCTTGCTTCCGCGAAGGCATGCACTGCTTGGAGCTCTTCCCTCGCCCCATGCCCCACTTCCGGAATACGCTCAAACCAGCGGCGAACATGCGGGTACTGATCACCAATGCCTACACCGCCTACGCTGGCTTTAAGCCAAATAGGGTGATAGACCGCAAAGTCTGCGTAAGCGGGTTCGTCACCCGATAAAAAAACACGCGACGTTAGCGCTTTATCGAGATCGGCCAGAAAGCCATCGAAAACCGCAACGGCGTGCGCGCCCTGTGGTGGCCGCACGGTTCCGCCTTTCATCATCTGACTGCGGTCTTTGATGAAACGCATCATCCCAAAAGGCCCGAATAGCTTAAGCATCTTGCCCATCAATTTCAGGGGCTTAACGCTGGTAATAGCCGAGAAAAATACATCGCCTTCAGCCCGTTGAACAAGCTCTGCTACTTCGTCGGGCACACTGTCGGCGGTTAAGCCTGAGATGTGCGAACGCAACGCAATCTCTTGCGCGATAATGGCCGTGTCACAAAAAATGTCTGCGCCCAACTGAGCAATAGGAATCCGCCGATAACCGCCCGTCAGCGGGTCAACATTGGGGCGAGGGGGCATAGCTGGCGACAGCACTGAAGCCCACGATTGCTGACCTCGACCGAAAAGTAAGCGAATCTTTTCCGCGTAGGGAGACGATTCATAGTGATGCAAAATAAAGCGTGGCTCAGCCATTATTCAACTCCTCTAATTATTAAGAATTGCTTTATTAGCGACAGAGTACTCTCTTATCGAGGATTACTCACATTTGACTGTTTTTAACGCGTAGGTACTTTTTAAAGCGTAGGTACTTTTTAAAGCGTAGGTACTTTCTGAAAGGCTTAGGTACTTTTTTAAACGCTTAGGTACTTTGCCGGTGAGTTATGGACTTCCATGCGCTTGCTCTCACACAGATGTCAGTCGACTTAACTTCAGCGGTGCGCCGCCTAACTATCCTCCTGCTATCTGGAGCAACCCGTAGCCCGCATGCGCAATGACCACGCCAACGGTTAGCCGCCATCGCATCCTCGGATACCAGCCTTCCCTTCCATCGACCGCTCGTTCGAACCAAAGCAGCGCCAAATATCCGAGCAATAAAGAGGTCGCCGCAACGGTTGTTTGTGCCGTTAGCAAGCAGCACACCGCGAATACAACAATACCATTGCTGACCAAAAGCCGAGTCACCTGCTGACCATCGGGAAACGTGCGGGCATAACCCCAGACGGCACCGCCTAAAAAACTCAAAATGGCCAACGAGTAGATCAAAAAACCCTGCACTGACAAAGAGCGAGGGTAATCCTCCAGAAATGCAAAACCGGCCAGGAAGCCATAGAACGGGATCAACCCCAAGTAACCGAGCGTTTGGGCTGTTAGCTTTGCTCGCATGCTACGTCTTGATCGGGATGGCGAATGATCGTCAGCAAAATGCCACCGACACCCACACCAAATTTTGTCATTGCAGATTCATTCATTACTACAGTATCGCTGACTCGGTACATGCGATCGTCAATGTGTAAATCGATTGTGCTGTCATCGAGCGCGACGCGCAGCGTGTAATCGAGAAAAAAAGCGTTCCCGGCCCAAGTTGCCTGCCCTTCACCCACGACGTCACCAGCGGTGGCAATAAAACGTTGATCTCCTGAGGGTACTAAGGTCCAGACACGAACCTGCTCTTCGCCATCATCGAACACAAATTGCTCGTCTAAGGTCCCGACGCCATCTTGCCAACACGCGGTGATATCCGCATTAAAGCGCCTTATAACGTCGCCCTTGAAATCTTTCACAACACCGTGGGCGGTGAGAAAACCGGAGAAAAAGGTTGTCGGCTCAAAAGAAGGCTCTTCACCGCTATATTGCGCCACATCGACAGAGCCGCAGGCATTCAGCGTTAATACGATACTTGCGAATAAGAGAGTGTTGCGGAGGAATAAAAAACCTCGGCCCAAGGGGCCGAGGAATAAAGACCATCGGGCGGAAGATGGATCAAAACTATGTTGGTAAACCCGCATAGAGGCTCACTAGGACCTAGTTAGCAACAGATACGACGGGGCACTGGGGCTGGATCACACCGCGAACTGCAAAAATCAACAAAAACAACGTTTGAGGTTTAACGACCAGCTAATAATCCAGCCTCGCCACCTAGGATTGGACGCGACGGCTTACAGCAACAGGTTATTGCGACAAGAACAGCAATGAGCGACAGAGAGTAGGTTTCGCCAGAGATCTATAGCGATTAACGTTGGATCTTAACGTGCATTTTACGTTCTTATACGAAAAATCAACCCCGCTCACTAAGCTTAGAACGAAACGGTTTTCGACTTTTTACCAAAGTCTCGTTACGGTAAAGACATGCAGGCTACTCGTCTTTTAGCGGGTGCACACTGGTGGCTTCGGTCGCGACCCCTGCATGGCAGAAGCACATGTGCGCCTCGCCCGACTCTCCCAGCTGGACACTTTTCCAGCGAGCTCTACTCAATCAGAAAAATCTTATCAAGCGCCACGGGCTTTACCTTTGTTAAAGAGGCATTAGTGCGTGGTTTTATCAGAAAACCAATGAGGATTTGCCATGAAGCGACCTAAGCGTGATATGAACCAACGTGCTTTTGAAAAAGGTTACCAAATAGGCTTGTCGGGACGATCCAGTGATCTCTGCCCACACTATGTTGGCACACAAAAATTCAACTGGATGCAGGGTTGGCGTGAAGGCCGGGCCGACCAATGGGACGGCCTCAATGGCGCAACCGCATGCCATAAGCTGTCTGGGTTCTGACCTTTTTTCGAAGGGTGAGGACCTCACCACGCTGAAAGAACACCTATTCGCGAACTTTCGGGGGTTGTTTTTGTCACAAGTGCTACCATAGTAGATTGCACATTTGACGGAGCAGTAAACGTGACAACTCCCCCACTTCAACAGCTCGAGCAATGGCTCGACAGCCAGATCATTGGTCAAGAGGACCTGATCCACAAACTACTCATCGCCTTGCTGGCGGATGGCCACCTGCTGGTTGAAGGCGCTCCTGGTCTCGCGAAAACTCGCGCGATAAAACAAATGTCCGAGGGTATTGAGGGCAGCTTCCATCGAATTCAATTCACACCCGACTTGTTGCCCGGCGACGTTACAGGTAGCGATATATTTCGCCCGCAGCAAGGCGTTTTCGAGTTCCAACAAGGGCCCATTTTCAATAATCTGATCCTAGCCGATGAAATCAACCGCGCACCGGCGAAAGTCCAGTCAGCACTACTCGAAGCCATGGCAGAGCGACAGGTGAGCATTGGTACACGCACCTATCCACTGCCCGAATTGTTCTTGGTAATGGCGACTCAGAATCCTATCGAGCAAGAGGGCACCTACCCGCTTCCAGAAGCACAGCTCGATCGCTTTCTAATGCAAGTCAACGTCGGCTACCCCGATGCGAAAGCTGAAGCCCTCATCCTTAAGCTCACTCGAAACGAAGCAAGCGGCGATGCACCGTCCGTCCCGGGAGAAATCTCTCAAGAAACTATTTTCGCGGCGCGTCAGGCCGTTTTGAATATCCATATGGCTCCCGCGGTAGAGGAATATATCGTCCAGCTTATTATCGCGACACGTCAGCCTGAGAATTACGACGCCGAGTTAGCCGAATGGCTTGAATTTGGTGCTAGCCCACGCGCGACCATAGCACTCGACCGATGCTCCCGCGCCAATGCCTATCTTCACGGACGTGATTACGTAAGTCCTGACGATGTGCAAGCTGTCGCCATGGATTGTTTGAAGCATCGACTCATCGTGTCCTTCGAAGCTGAAGCCGCGGGTATTACCAGTGCCAGCTGCGTTGAGCGCCTACTGAAAACTGTTCCGGTCGGCTAGCGCTATGAAGTTGCGGCTGGATGAACCAGTCAAAGGCGCGGCGATCGATCCGGCTGCACTTATTGCAACGCGTTTTTTAGCGCGGCATATTGATGTGACCCGCTCCACTCGCGCATTGGCCCACTTAGCGGGGGCAAAACGGTCTGCGCGCCGGGGTCGTGGCGTCGAATTTGACGAAGTGCGCCAATACGCTGCAGGAGACGATGTCCGATCAATCGACTGGAGAGTAACCGCGCGAAGTGGTGAACCTCATACCAAACTTTTTCACGAAGAGCGCGAACGGCCTGTGCTAGTCACGTTAGATCTTCGGAAAAATATGCGCTTTGGGTCTCGCAATTGCTTCAAGTCAGTTCTCGCAGCACACACTGCCAGCGCCCTACTCTGGTCAGCGCTTGAGCGCGGTGAGCGTATTGGCGCTATGACTTACGCGGGAACCGAGACATTTGACGTCCGCCCCCAGCGATCTCGACGATCGGTGCTCCGTTTTATTGGTGATATCGAATCCGCTACCGCACACGCTGCTAATGCAAACAGTGACATGGGTTTTGCGGAACATCTGAATCAGTTACAGCGAATTGTGCGACCAGGGAGTAGCGTCTTTTTAATCAGTGATTTCCATGACGCCCTAGCGCCAGAAGCAATCGAAAATCTCAGGCGGCTTATTCGTCATGTCCAAGTGACGGCTATTGCGATCAGCGATCCCCTGGAGCAACAGCTTCCTTCAGCTGGCCGTTATGTCGTATCTGATGAACAGGGTCGTAGCTCTTTGGACACTGGCAATGACACTGTACGCAAACAGTATGAGGAAGAGTATCAGCAAAGCCGAAACCAATTATTTAAAACACTGCAGAGCCTTCGAATACCCATGATCGAATTGTCGACCGCTACTGCTCCGCTACCCACTTTGCAACGTTATTTCCCGGGCAGGTAGCAATCGGTGGACCCAGAAACATTACTGAACAATATGGCGCCTTTACGGCAACCCGAGGCAATCAGCTGGTGGCCACCTGCGATAGGCTGGTGGATAGTCGCCGGTCTACTCACTCTTGCATTGGTTATCACTGCTCTGGGGTTATGGCGTCGCTACCGAGCTGCCCGCTATCGCCGAATCGCCCTGAAGAGCCTCGAGCAACAAGCAATGACTGGTGACGTCACGGTAAGTGCTGTTAATCGATTACTCAAAGCAGTGGCCTTGCATTGCTGGCCCAATCAGGAGGTGGCTGACTTATCGGGGAAAGCCTGGACAGAATTTCTCGCCAGTAGCACTAAAAAGGCCTGCGCCAACGGTAGCTTTGAGGAATTACTAACTATTTATCAAGCCCCAGATAAACCGGCGACAGAGACATTACTGAACGCCACACGACACTGGATTGCTAAGCATCGGAGAGACCATGATTGAGCTCTCGTTACCCTGGCTTCTTTTGCTCGCGCCAGCACCTTTAATCATGCGTCTTCTCCGCCCCGCAGCTAATACCGATGAGGCGGCCATTGAAGCGCCCTTTGCGTATCGATGGCGGAGCCTGAGCGCAACACGACGCTTTGTATTCAAAGGCAGGCCAACATCCCTGATATTACTCTGGCTGATTTGGCTGTTGTTGGTCGTCGCATCAGCCCGCCCTCAGTGGGTGGGTGAACCGATAGAACTTGCCAACTCAGGACGTGATCTCATGCTGGCACTGGATCTATCGGGCAGTATGCAGATCGAAGACATGCTTGTGGGTAACGTGGCAGTTTCAAGGATTGAAGCGGTTAAGGCTATTGCGTCTGACTTTACCCAGAGAAGATCGGGCGATCGCGTAGGCTTGATTTTGTTTGGCACAAAAGCGTACGTACAGGCGCCTTTATCGTTCGATATAAAAACAATCACTCGGTTCATACGAGAGGCACAACTCGGTTTCGCAGGCGAAGATACCGCCATTGGCGATGCGCTTGGGCTCGCCGTTAAACGTCTGCGAGAACGCCCCGTCGAGTCGCGCGTGCTCATCCTATTAACCGATGGGCAAGATACGGCAAGCACCGTAGATCCCATGGAAGCTGCGGCACTGGCATCAGAAATGGGTGTCAAAATTTACACCATTGGCATCAGTCGGCGACTCGGAAATAACACCACCGGATCGGGAGAAGTCGACGAGGCACTACTGAATGCTGTCGCTCTGGCGACAGGCGGCAGGTATTTCAGGGCACGCAATCCCGCAGAGCTACAAGGTATTTATCAAGCTCTTGACGAGCTCGAGCCTGTCGAGCAAGAAAAAACCACATTTCGACCAGTGCGCTCACTGAGTTTTATCGCTATCGCAAGCGCCCTCCTTCTCGCGCTCTTGATGATTCTATTACGCAGTCCACTGCCGCGCCTGGGCGTCCAGCGCAGCGCATCGACGGAGATCGGTTGATATGGTCGTCGATGGCTTTCACTTACTGCGCCCAGATGCGCTCTGGCTACTGCTACTGGTCATCCCATCCGCATTGCTTCTACAGCGCGCCAGCCAGCGGGCAGGCACTTGGCAAAAAGCGATCGACCCCGATCTACTCAAATACGTACTGGTTGGTCAATCCACTACTCGGCGGCGCCATGGCCACTGGTTGATCGCACTTGCACTGGCGCTTGCCGTGTTTGCGATAGCCGGACCAAGTGTAAAGAAAGTTGAAGTCCCGGTCTTTCAACGGGCGGATGCATTAGTGATCGTGCTGGACTTGAGTGCCTCAATGACCGCTGCTGACACACAACCGAGTCGAGTGCGGCGCGCCCGACAGAAAATTCTAGATGTCCTAGCTGAACGCAATGAAGGCGTCACCGGTATGGTGGTATACGCCGGAGATGCGCACGTTGTCGCACCCCTTACTGATGATCGTCGAACCATTGAGAACCTGCTACCTGCGCTCGATCCCAGCATCATGCCTTTACCAGGCTCCGATGCGACTGCCGCCATTACCGCAGCCGCCGAGCTACTGGTTGCCGCAGGTGTTGCCAACGGTCAGTTGTTGTTGATCACTGACGATATACCGAAGTTTGACGCAAGCGATGTTCGGCGCGCTCTCGATAATGCCAACGCGTCGATTAGTATTCTCGGCATCGGTACTCGGGCAGGTGCACCTATTCCGCGAGCGGACGGTGGCTTCATTCGCGATCAAAAGGGTGACATTGTCGTGCCAGGCCTACCCATTAATCGACTGGAAGATATCGCCGAAGAACTCAATGGACGCTACGAGACCGTCACCTTGGATAGCGCCGACTTAGACTCACTATTACTGGCACCGGCACTCACTGACTCAGGTGAAATACAACTGGATAGAAAAACAGACACCTGGCTCGACCAAGGGAATTGGCTGGCTTTGCTGTTGGCTCTTGGCTGCTTACCGCTGTTTAGGCGAGGCGCCATCACACTGCTATTGCTTGCGCCGCTGCTCTACAGTCAGCCAAGCGATGCACAGACGTTTCGTGATCTATGGCTGACGCCCGACCAACAAGGGATCCGGCTATTGGAACAGGGAGACCCCAAGGCCGCTGCAGACCTATTCAACGATCCCAATTGGCGAGGCACCGCACATTATCAAGCCGAAGACTGGCTCAAAGCAGTGGATAGTTTCGATAACCCTAATGACGCCAATAGCTTGTACAACAAAGGCAATGCCCTAGCGAAAGCGGGCGAGTATCAAAGAGCCATCACCGCCTACGATGAATCGTTGGCGCTTAAGCCCGATGCCGAAGATACGCTCTTCAATCGAGATTTGGTCGAACAATTGTTACAACAGCAAGATAACCAGCAGTCAGAGCAAGGGGAAGAAGGCGACCAAAACGAGCAAGATCAATCTCAAGACGGCTCCGAGGGCAATGACTCAAAAAATCAATCTGAGAATGACGGTGATGACACGGAATCGCAAAATCAAGATGGCAGCAGCGGTCAATCGGAGGGTGGCTCTGAGGGTGATGGAGAGTCTGAGGGGTCAAGTAGTGACCAGTCTGGCGGCCAACCCATGGAAGAAGATGGCGAACAAACGAACGATGCCATGAGAGAGGCCATGGAGAGAGAGCTTGACGCACAGACGCAAGCGAAAATGAGTAAATTTGATGAGGCGCTCGAGGAACAGCAAGCCCTCGAGCAATGGTTACGAAGAGTGCCCGATGATCCCGGCGGTTTACTGCGTCGTAAATTCCGTTATGAAAGTATTCAGAGACTCCGTAAGGGAGAGGAACCGGATGAAGATATTCGCTGGTAAATGGCCTGCATGGGCTGTGCTGGTAGTCGCCATTTTTACTGCCGCGTCCAATGCCCAAGCACGCGTTACCGCCACTGTCGATCGAACCGATATCGCTATGGGTGAAACATTGCGCTTGACGCTCACTGCCAACGAGGCAGAGCGACCCGATGAAATAGACCTGAGTCAGCTCACCAAAGACTTTGACATTCTTCAGCGTTCAAGCGCCACCAGCGCCCGAATTATCAGCGGCGAGCAAAATGTCACGCGCACTTTAGAGCTTGAACTCGGCCCAAAACGGGATGGCCTTCTGACGGTACCGGCACTCAGCTATGACGGACGCCGCACAACACCCATAGCCATCAAAGTGCGCCCTCAGCCGGACGTAAACCTGGGCGACGAACTGGTCTACTTTGACGCAAAAGTCGACCAGGATGAAATTTATGTTCAAGCGCAGTTAATCCTTACCGTGACGCTCCAACAGGCTATTAATTTAGATAACCGTGCTATATCCGAACTAGATATTCCCGACACCTACGTCGAACCCCTAGAACAAAAGACCTACCAGCGGCGTATTTCGGGTCGGCTGTGGCAGGTGACTGAGTTGCGCTACGCCCTGTTCCCACAACAATCGGGAGCGCTCACAATCCCCCCGATCACTTTTTCAGCGCGCGAGTTACTGCCGGGACGATCACTGCTTGGCGCTCGGCTGGGCCGCCGCATTGCCTTGGCGTCTCAAGCGATTAAGGTTCCCGTTAAACCCGTTCCCGCAAGCTTTCCAGGATCCGTTTGGCTGCCGGCAAAGAGCCTAGCATTGAGCGATCGCTGGAGCTCACCACCGGGAGCATTGACCATCGGTGACTCGTCGACGCGAACGATCGAGATAACCGCCGACGGGCTGCAGGGAAGCCAGTTACCGCCCTTAACCAGTCTTATGGGTGTTAACGGGCTGTCAGGCCTGAAGTTTTATCCGGACCAAGAAACCGTCGAGCAACAAGAAATTGCCGCGGGCATTCAAGGTTACCGCTTACAAAGCGAGGCGCTTGTTGCAACAACCGAAGGTAGCTGGACGCTGCCTGCTTTAGAGGTCCCCTGGTGGAATACTGAAACCGACTCACTGGAGTATGCACGCATCCCGGAAGTGACGATCACGATTGATCTTGCGGCAACAAGCTCAGTACCTACGCTTGAAAGTGTGGAACAAGTCCCCCCCAATCTCATGGACGGTGATTTCAGTCTCATTAACGTGTGGCAGCTCGTAGCAGCCGCTGGCTGGTGTCTTGCGCTAATAATGGCGTGGCTTCTACGGCGTCGCCCGCGAGGGCCCGTGAGTGACCAGCCTCATACTCCGCGCTTCCCCGCCATCGGTAATCGAGAACTCGTACCACTCAGATTGGCCTGCAGTGAAAATAATCCAACCGCGGCAAGAGAGGCGCTGCGCCTGTGGGGCCAGTGTTGGCTTGCGACCGATGAACTTCCCACGCTCTCATTGATTGCCAAAAATGTAGATTCGGAGCTCGCTCACGAGATCGAAAGGCTCGAGGCTGCACTTTGGGGAGACAATCAAAATAACTGGCGAGGAAACCAGTTATTCGGAGAGGTTAAACGGCAAGGCCGGCACCTAAAAGACACGAAGACCGATGAGCTCGCACTTTATCCGCTAAGTTAGTGCACATACCGTAAAGATAAGTACTTCCTTGGAAAAACAGTGACTGCTGACCAGTCGGGCAGCCTTAATCAACGCTTAAAATCTGGTCTTATTATTGTCGTTAAGGGCAAAGCCTGTAACTGCATCGCAGTCTCAAAACGTGTATCATCTGCGACTTTAACAACCTGAGCCACTAGGCTTATTCAGCAGAGAATCGTAAGAGCCTTTAACAGCTGAGCGCAAAAACGTGCAACAAAGAACTGCAAGCGCCGCGAAAAATGGATGTCGATAAAT
>Ga0209137_1000447_pt1 | contig 44759 bp, 42 predicted proteins | sample SaaInl5LU_22_DNA_FD_184642 | JGI IMG/M metagenome (GOLD analysis project Ga0209137, IMG submission 184642) | Marine microbial communities from expanding oxygen minimum zones in the Saanich Inlet - ESP_105LU_22_DNA (SPAdes) (version 2) | ecosystem: Environmental > Aquatic > Marine > Intertidal... | reverse complement strand
AATAAAGTCCTTGTTAGTTATTATTAAACACAAGTCATGAAACGTTCACGACCGCGTACGTCAGCGTGGCATGCCAAACTAGGTTATTCAAGTACCCTAGTTTTCGCGCCTGTCTTAGTTACACTCGCTTGATTCTGTCATCGCGCGGTGGTGAGCCTCAGAACACAATTCGGATCGCCTATGAAGTTGCTGAGGTGCCTACGGCTTAAGCACCGTGAGCGCGAGCTCAATCAACGCATCGTGTTCAGCGCTACTAAATATGACCTGCCCTTCCTCGATCACGCTCTGCAACGACATATTGCTACTCGCCAAGGTGGACAGGGCTTTAAGTGAGTCATCTGATATCTGCACCACTCTCAAATTATCAAAACGTTTTAGCGCCGCTTCCTGCTTTGACCACCAAACAGGCACCGACCGATCGCCGTAGGCATAAAGCACGACACGGTGGGCTCGGCCACAAGCCTTACGAATTCGACTCTCCTCCGGTGTTCCTAAATCGATCCACAGCTCTATGTCGTCTGTTAATGACTTCTGCCATAAATCGGGTTCGTTATCGGTGCTAATCCCGCGTCCAAATTCTAAACGCTCGCAAGCGTGCATGGCGAATGCCAAAATCCGTAGCATCATTCTCAATTCAGTTTCTGAAGGATGACAAGCGATAGTTAAGGGAAACTCCTGATAAACGTGACGATCCATATCAGTCACGTTTAACTTAGCTTTATAGATCGTGGATTTTAGCGCCATAAGGCATATCTCTCAGGCAAGGCCGGCCCCTGATTGTATTGGTTTGTATCGGGTATCCACAATCACGACCCTCGCGTCGAAGTGCGTGTCGAAAGATGCCAACTATCGGCGCAATGACGTTACTCACTGTCACCATTAACCAATTATTGTTATAACTTGGCGCTACAAATAACCACAAAGGCAAATAGATGATCAATTTACAGAGCATGATCACTCGGGCGGCCGGGCTTAACCCAGCGGGGGTTGCGACACGGTTTATGGGGCGAGAGCATAGCTGGTCTCAATTGGAGAATCGCATCGCACGCTTTGCCACAGCACTTGGCACTTTGGGACTAAAAGAAGGCGATCGAGTAGCCATTTTGTCGCTCAATAGTGACCGCTACTATGAGTCTGTGTTTGCTATCCCGTGGGCCGGCTTATGTATGGTTCCACTTAACACGCGGTGGGCGCTAGCCGAAAACAGTTATGCTCTTTCCGATTCCGGAACAAAAGTACTCTTGTTTGATGACGCGTTTATGGATCAGGCGGGTAAACTTCTGTTTGAGATTGATGATCTCTCTACAGCCATTTATCTCGGCGATAAGGAATGTCCTGAATGGGCGGAGCCCAGTGAAGCGCTCATAGCGAGCAACAAGCCTGCAACACCCTCCTCGCGCGGAGGTGATGATATGGCAGGTATTTTTTATACCGGTGGCACCACGGGCTTTCCAAAAGGTGTCATGCAGTCGCATCGCGCAATATGGGCGAGTGCAATAGGCGCCATACCGGAATTCCAGATGACCCAAGAAAGTCGATATTTACACGTCGCTCCGATGTTTCATATGGCGGACTTCGCGGGCTCCATGGGCGCCACACTGCGGGCGGCTAGTAATATCATCGTGGCGGGCTTTGATGCGGCTCAAACACTAGAAACGCTTGCCGTCGAGGGAGTAACCCACACCCTGATGGTGCCGTCGATGATCAAAATGGTGCTTAATCATCCAGACTCGGTGACAACCGATTGCAGCCGATTAGAAGTCGTTATCTACGGCGCTTCACCCATGCCAAAAACTACTTTGCAGCAATTTATGGAACGCTGGCCAGAGGTCGGCCTAGCGCAAGCGTACGGCCAAACCGAGCTAGCACCGATCGTCACCATGCTGTCGGTACTCGACCATCGCATAGGCGGCGCGCGCCTGCATTCCGCCGGTCGACCCACGCCTGTCAGCGACATTCGCATTGTTGATGAAGAAGGCAATCTTTGCCCGACTGGCGTTTGTGGTGAAGTCACGGTTCGTGGTCCGCATGCCATGATCGGTTACTGGGACAAACCCGAGCAGACGGAGAAAACACTGAAAGATGGCTGGATATACACCGGAGATGCGGGGCGGTTTGACCAGGATGGCTTTCTGTACATTGTTGATCGCGTGAAAGATATGGTCATCACCGGTGGTGAGAATGTATTTACCACTGAAGTCGAAAATGCTGTGGGCAGCCATCCCGCCGTCCAAGATGTATCAGTCATTGGCATTCCCCACGAAGAATGGGGTGAAGCTGTCCACGCGATCGTCATTCTTGTTCCCGGCCAGACAGCGACTGAGGAAGACATCATCGCTCACTGTCGCGAGCTCATAGCAGGCTATAAGCTACCTAAAAGCATCACGTTCCGCGACGAGCCACTACCACTCTCCGGTGCGGGCAAGGTACTAAAAACCGAGTTGAGAAAGCCCTACTGGGAAGGATTAGATCGACAGGTCAACTGACGAAGAAATCCAGCTCAAAATCATCTGGTCCGAAAGATACGAGGGCGCACAGCTTGAGCAATACCTTCTCGTTACGTTGCCGCCCCCTCGGAATAATTTCCTCACTTAGCCATACTCCAAAAAAGAGGTTTCACGTGCGTAATGCTCTCATCATTTGCTGGCTCGCCGTTTTTTATGCGACGAACGTCGTTGCTGAGTCTGCAGTCCTGACTTATGAACAAAGGCCCGCAGTGCAGAACACCATTCTGGCTGAACGACTAGAGACGCTCCTACCCGAACTGATGCGTGAAACCGGCATCGATCTTTGGGTCGTTATCGCTCGCGAATACAACGACGATCCGGTTTTTTTGACACTCGTGCCCAAGCCTCGTTTCACCGCTCGGAGAACAACGATGCTGGTCTTTCACGATCAGGGCACAGAAAAAGGCGTTGAGCGACTGACTATAAGTCGCTATCCACTAGGCTCGCTCTATGACGCGGCATGGGAGGGCGGTGATCTCGATGCTCAATGGCGCCAACTCGGTGACATCATCAAACAGAAAAAGCCTACCTCGATTGCCATCAACACCAGCGATACATGGCCAGTCGCCGATGGTTTGAGCCACTCTCTGCACCAGCGCTTTCTAAGCGTGCTCGACGCCGATTTGCACCCGCGCATCGTGTCATCAGAGAATCTGGTAGTCCGCTGGCTCGAAACACGAATAGAACCAGAGGTGGCGGTTTGGCAGCGTGCGGTTGCTATCGCTCGACATACCATCGCTGAAGCATTCAGCGAACGGGTGATTACCCCCGGAGCTACAACGCTTGGGGATGTGGCGTGGTTCATCCGAGGCCGATTCGAGGAACAAGGACTTAAACCCTGGTTTCATCCGGACGTTAATCGGCAGTGGGAGGGACAAGACCCTAACGATAGCGCGAGCCTTGGGCTCAGTAATTCACCCGACACAATCATACAACGCGGCGACTTACTGCATACCGATGTTGGCTTATGCTATTTGGGCTTGTGCACCGACACGCAAGAAATGGGTTACGTGCTAAAACTTGATGAGAAAAAACCACCCTATGGCCTGCAGTTTGCGATGACGGTCGGCAATCAATGGCAAGACGCCCTAACCGCAGAATTTCAGGTCGGCCGCACTGGCAACACCATTCTTGCCACGGCCCAAAAATCCCTCGCCGAGAGTGGCATTGAAAACGCTATTTACACCCACCCGCTAGGCGTCTTCGGCCATGCCCCCGGGCCTACTATAGGCATGTGGGACAACCAAAACGCCACCCCTGGGCAAGGTGATTGGAAGCTCCACCCAAATACAGGTTATGCAATCGAGGGCAACGTCACCGTGGGTATTCCTGAGTGGGGCGGACAAAAAGTAAAAATGAAGCTTGAGCAGAGTGCCTACTTCGACGGCAAAGCCGTACATTATTTAGCCGGCCGTCAAACCGGCTTGCATGAAGTGAAGCATTAAACCTAGAGAAATAAGATGCCCATCAATCGATCAGCAACTTCAACAATGAAGGATTTTTGATCAATAACTCACGTTGCCTATTGTCATCTGAAGTTTCAGCCAGCGATGCGCATAAATTAACCATAGCGAGAGGTTCTCTGCCCACTTTTTTGTAGGTCAGAACCGCCTCTCCGGGTGTCGACGTCAACTCAGCCATTAGTGCAGGACTCAATGCTCCTGCGGCAGGAATAAGATAAAACTGGGCTAGATTATGTAGCGCCTTGAGTAACTTTGGACCAACCATCTGGGGGGCAATATGGTCTTCGTCGGCACGATTAATAATTGACTCAGTGATGTGCGTAAGAAAAGGCAGTACCGGTGAAGAATCGCTGAAACCTAAGAATGCATTATGTGGCGTGATGAATGGCCGCCACTTGCCGCGCTCATCTTGCTGTACCCAACACTCCTCCCCAAAGAAGCCATGAACGCCAGTAGGGGGTGACCACAAGGGATTAACGCACAGTGTGTCGGCATCGAGCCAAATAGCTTGACCACCCTCTTTCTGCAGATGGTCTTGCATTAAAAGCAGGCGACCCAAATCTGCCAATATAGGGCCACGCCCATCCACCTTGCGCCGGTATCCTTGAGGCAATAAATCAAACAGCTCGTCACCAATAAATACGTAATCAAAGCCCTGCTGTTCAGCCCATTCCTCCACAGATTGAAGGCAGTGCTCTACCCATTGAGGGCGCTGTAGTGGGGCTGACTGAAAAACCATAGTCACGGCTAGGTACTCGCTATTTGTTGTGTGAAAAACTTACACATAGACTGCTTAAACATCGGGCCGTGTCATAGGCTTTGCTAACATCGCGATTCCTAAAAGACGACCATGCTCCCTACTATGACACGACGAATTATTCTTATCTTAATTGCCGCACTGAGTGTAAACACATTGTCCTACGCTGACGTAGGGTCAGGTGCCAAAGCGTTTAATCAATTGGGTGAAGCACTCCCCACAGCCACGACTTACCGGACAGCTTCAGGAGCGCCCGGCAAAGACTACTGGCAGCAGCAAGCTGACTACGATATCAAAGCAACCCTCAATGAGACACAGCGCGCAATCGACGCCACGGCAACGATCCGCTACCAGAATAACTCCCCAGATACCCTGCGCTATTTATGGCTGCAGCTCGATCAGAATCGCTTCCGCGACGATTCGCTTGACCGTCGATCGCGAACCAGTAACCAAGACCGAGTGAGCTACCAAACGCTGCGTGATCATCAATCAATGATTGATAACGACTACGGCTATCAAGCTCTGCAATTCTCTGACGCATCGGGAAACCCGATAAACGCCACTGTGGTCGATACTCTCGTAAGGCTGGATCTTCAACGCCCTCTAGAGCCGGGCGCAAGCCTTACCTTCGGAGTCACTTGGCAGTTCTCTATTATTGAAGACGCGGCCATTGGCGGCCGAAGTGGCTATGAGTTATTTCCTGAGAATGATACGCAGCTGTTCTTCTTGGCTCAGTGGTTCCCCAGATTGGCAGCTTACTCAGATTATGAAGGATGGCACAACAAAGCCTTTTTGGGTCGCGGTGAATTCACTCTTGAATTCGGCAACTATAACGTTGAGTTAACGGTACCTGACAACCACATCGTTTCGGCTACCGGAGAGCTCACTAATAGCAAAGACGTTCTGTCTAAGGATCAGCTCGCAAGGCTGAACGCAGTCGCCGCCGATGAGCTCAGCTTTATCGTGACTCCGGAAGAAGCGAAAAAAAATGAAACCAGCGATGCCGCCGGCACTAAAACTTGGCGTTTTAGCGCAGAAAACGTACGGGATTTTGCGTGGGCTTCCTCCAGCAAATTCATTTGGGACGCCATGATTCATGAGCAGCCCGGCGCTGAGTACGACAATGTCCTCGCGATGTCGTTCTATCCAAACGAGGCAGAGCCCGTTTGGTCAAAGTATTCAACCCATGCGGTAGCTCATACTCTCGATGTCTATAGCAGACTATCTTTTGACTACCCCTACCCCGTCGCACAATCCGTGAACACCTGGGATCGGGGCGGGATGGAATACCCCATGATCACCTTTAACGGTTACCGACCGGATCCGCCCAAGCTCGAGAAAGACAAGCCTGGCACTGTTAAAGCTAACGAACAACGGGCCTACTCTCGAGATATTAAATACAGTTTGATTGGGGTCATCATTCACGAAATTGGCCACATCTATTTTCCCATGGTAGTTAACTCTGATGAACGTCAGTGGACGTGGATGGACGAAGGTCTCAACACCTTCCTCGAGTACGTAGCTGAATTGGAATGGGAAGAAAAATACCCAGCTTTCGGTGGTGAGACCAACATCCTCGACTATATTCCTAGCTATATGGCGTCTAGCAATCAAGTCCCGATCATGACGCAGTCGGACTCCATCTTGCAGTTCGGACCTAACGCCTACGTGAAGCCTGCGGCAGCTCTAACCGTTCTCAGAGAAACGGTGATGGGACGCGACTTATTCGACTTTGCCTTCAGAGAGTATTCCCAGCGCTGGAAATTTAAGCGTCCCACACCTGCTGACTTCTTTCGCACTATGGAAGACGCTTCAGGCGTCGATCTCGACTGGTTCTGGCGCGCTTGGTTTTTTGGTACCGAACACGTTGACGTTGCGATTACCGATATTCGCGCCTATCGCTTGAAATCTAGCGACCCCGATATCGACTATCCACTTGATCGCGAAGAAAATAATCGCAACAAGCCCTCTCCAGTGTCCGTTGAGCGCAATCAAGCGCAAGGCATAGAGACTCGTGAAGCACGCTATGAAGAGCTGAAAGACCTTTACAGCGAGAACGATCGCTACACGGTAAGCAACGACGATCGTAATGAAGCGGAAAAAGCGTTCAACAAATTAGAGCCGTGGGAGCGACGTGTTTTCGAACGTGCTATAGACGATAATGAGCTGTTCTACTTTCTCGATTTTGCCAACAAAGGCGGAGTTCCCAGTCCAATACTCATGACCATCAACTATGAGAACGGCGCTACGCGAGAGCTCGAGCTACCGGCTGAAATCTGGCGTCGAAACGCCGAAGAAGTCACGTTCAGCCTTATCGAAAAGGACCCGATTGCCTTCATTGAAATCGATCGACATCATCAAACTGCTGACAGTGACTTCCGCAATAATCGGTTTCCGCCGAGCATCTATCAATCGCGACTAGAGACTTATAAGTCAAAGCGTGACACACGCAATCTCATGGCGGATTTGCTTGTTGAGCTGAAAGCTAAAGATGGCGAAGCGAGTGATAGTAAGTCTGCACCACTTGAAGCGGCTCAATAAGTCAGCATGACGTTGCCTAGACTCCAGTCTTTTCCCACCCGTGTTTTGCAGACCCGTGTTTTGCACATTCACGTAATGAGGCTGGGGATCATATTTACCGGGCTTGTGCTGCTAATCAGCGTGGCGTCTGCGCACCGCGGACACGGTGTGTGGACCGATATAGTGTGGAACGGCAACCACTTTGAGATTACGCACCGATTCCATGCCGCGGATGGCATCGCAGCCAACCGCCTTGTGGGTGGTAGCGGCGCACTCTCTAACGCAGAGGACTTAGCTCGGCTTGCGCTCTACGTAGAGCAGCGATTTACTATTGTGGATGCCACTAGTAATGACAGTAACACTCATCAAGTCGCCCACCTGAAGACTCTTGGGGCTGAGGTCGAAGACGATTTTGTGTACGTTTATCAAGAGTGGTGGCCACTTTCGCTACCGGACACAGCCTTGCAGCTACAGCATTCTGTGCTGCGAGATGTAGCGCCTTCGACGCAAATTTTTGTGCGGATAGACACACCGAAGGGTATAGAGGAACGGCGATTGTAGCTATTGTGGTTAGCGCCGTTCTGCGAAGAAGCCTGATTCAGCCGGCCGGCGAAGGTGCCTAAACCAGCGGCTCTAAATCCAACAGCTACGCTAACCCTTTGTTACCGGACAAGCCTTTGATCAGCGGCTCTTTCAGGGGCACCGCCCTAATCGTTCCCTGATCGCGCAACCAGCGTGCGACGACATCCCAAATGGGCTCGCCTTCGACTGGCTGCATAGATGCCCACCCGGCCACTTTATACGTTTTCGCTGGGTCGATCGCTTTACCCGACAAGGCCATATCGCTGATGCGTTGACCCGCGCCTGCAAGCGGAGAAATAGCGTACTCCAAGCCACCGACTCTCACCATATCACCGCCTTGCTGGTAGTACGGATCAGGGTTGAACAAGTTATCCGCGACATCTTCCAGAATCACTTTAAGGAAATCACCCTTCATTTCGCTCAGCGTTACCGTAGGATACGTTATCGCCACCTGTGACATCAGATCTTCCATTGTGATTTCATCGCCGGGCAAGAGTGATGTGCCCCAACGGAAACCAGGAGACAGCGAAACGTCAGCGCCTAACTCATCAATTAGCGCGTCGCATATCAGCTGATCAAAGCTGCCGTTAAAGTTTCCACGTCGATACAGTAAGTCATCGGTTGTGGCCAGCACTTCACTCAGCTGTGACTGATACGGCGCCCGGATCTTTTCAATAAGCGCTGACATATCGGGATCCGCCGGAAGCAAATCAGCGAACACTGGCAGCAACTTATAGGACCAATCTTTGATCTTGCCATTGCGAACATCAAAATCTAGAACGCCCAAAAACTTTCCATTTGATCCCGCGTTAGTCACCAAAGTCATGCCTGCCGCGTTCTTAACTTCCATAGCTTTTGGTATGGCGTCGTGGGTATGTCCGCCCATAATGGCGTCCAACCCCGTAACACGTGACGCTAACTTGATATCAGTGTCTGCGCCGTTGTGTGAAAGCAGTACAACAACCTGAGCACCTGCCGCTCTTACCGCATCAATCTTTTGTTGCAGCTCACGTTCCTGAATGCCAAATGTCCATCCCTCAGTAAAGTAAGAAGGATTAGCAATAGGTGTGTATGGGAAGGCTTGCCCAATAATGGCAACTGGAACGCCGTTAATTTCTTTGACCGTGTGGCTGGCAAAGACGGGGTCACCAAAATCGAAATCTTTGACGTTGTGCGCGACAAAATCAATGTGGCCGTCTAAATCATTCTCGATAATTTCCTGAACACGATCGGCCCCGAGAGTGAATTCCCAGTGCCCCGTCATTACATCAATGCCGAGAAGCTTACTCGCATCGACCATGTCCTGGCCGTTAGTCCATAGCGATGTCGCTGAGCCTTGCCACAAATCCCCGCCATCGAGGAGCAACGCACCGGGACGGTTAGCCTTGACGCGCTTAACCAGCGTAGACAGGTGCGCAAACCCACCTACCTTGCCAAAGCGCTGGCTGGACTCAATGAAATCGAGATAGGTGAATGCATGCGACTCTCGGGTACCTGCGGACAATCCGTACGTATCGAGAAGCGCCTGGCCTACTAGATGTGGAGCCCGGTTTCGGGCACCGTGAACACCAATATTGACTTGAGGCTCGCGGTAGAAGATTGGCTGCAATTGGGCGTGGGCATCGGTCATGTGCATAAGATGCACGTTGCCAAAGCGTGGCACATCATAGTCAAAATTTGCAGCTCGGGCACCGCGCGTTAAGGTTGGCAATGACAGTCCGGCAGCCAAGCCCAGCGCGAGCATTTTGTTAAACTCACGTCTTTCCATGGTCTACTCCTGCAAAAAGAGAATCAGTCCGCGGCAGCCATGGGCTGGTTAACCGGAGAATTGGGGTCCAACAAATACGCCATTACGTCTTTCAGTTGCTGCTCGGTTAGTATTCCTTGAGCACCAAATCGTGGCATGTGCGAGCAGGTGTTATAAGCATGGGTATTCCAAAGCTTCGTCCACGTATATTGAACAACAACGTCGCTTTGACCGCGGGCGCCGTAGTTTGTAAGTGACGGCCCAAGTGTGCCGTAGGCCATTTCACGGGGGTCAAGTTGATGGCAGGCATAACAGTTACCACCATTAGGATCCGCTGGATTATCGGAGTACTGGAGCCCACGCCCGTTGTTCGCGATCTCGCCGCCAGACACCCAGTCGCCCAAGTAAGCGCCATCCGCGGGATACTCAACGCCTGCCATTGCACGCTCGCGTACTGCGTTCATAGTTTCTAGATCACCACGCTCTGCACGTGGCTTGCTGCAAAACGCCTGCACGTCGTCTTGTTCGATGCGATCGAGGGTCGCTTGATTCTTGCCTACCATAGACGCCCGCAGCACGTCGGATGGGGACTCTGCAAACGCCAGACTAGCCCCTGCACATAAAAGGGCGATCGCCACATTCTTGATCATACGGATCACCTCTTAAGCCCTGGGGCTGCGAGTTCAGCACCCGCGGCATTAACAGCCAGATAAGTTTGTAATGCGACGCTCGCAGGAGAACCCATAACGAGTTCGGGGAATCGCTGCTGTCGGAGGCAATCGCGCATTCGCCACCCCATAGTACGCACAATACCCTCTGAGATACGGTAAGCGGGCCAGCTTGTATAAGCGTCCGCCGCTCCTTCGTGGCTGTCTAAGTTTGCTAAGGCCTGCAAGCGGATACGCATGCCAGCCTGTCCGTGACATGTCGCACAGGAGAAGTCGTGAGGGCCCGCACGGTAATAAAACAGTTCCTCACCCAAGGCGTACATAGCGCGCTCTTCCGAGCGATCTTGACTGGGAGAGACGGCTATCGCAGACGATTGATCGACAATAAAAGCAGCAAGCGCTTCCATCTCTGTACCCTGATCTCCACGCAGCGAATAAGGCTTGGCATGAATGTCTTCGCGACTACGCCCTTGCAGCTCGATCATACAAAACTCTAAGCGAGCCTCAAGGTCCATTACCCGTCCCGCATCCTCAAAGTACCGCGGTAGATACGCGTAAGCGCCCTCCACCACGCCAGGACCTAAACCCAAATCGCACTGTGCCAATGTGGCCTTTTTTGGACCCGCGGGTGCGAACCAGTACTCTTCACCTTCATCAATGACAAACACTGCGGGGTTATCGTCACCCATCATTTCGCGGTATTCGTCGAAGATGCCCTCTTGCGCTTGCACTATCATCGCCGCTAGAACGCTCATAGTGACAGTGAAGCTCTTAATTAACGCCATTCGCATGTAATCCCCACTAAAGCCTTCAACGAATCTTTGTAGTGCCTTCGCCGGTTTCGCCTTTGTTGTCAGTCCAGACAACGGTCACGTCTTCTCCAACGGCACCGCCTTCGAACTGGATACCTAGGAATGGATTCGCAGAAACGGCGGCGCCCCAATAAGCATGCATAACGACATTGCCCTTGTGAGTAACCGTCACTTCTTCAATAAAATGCGCAGGAATGGGTTCCCCAGCTTGGTCTTTACGCAATCCAGTTTCCATGGGGTGACGCATTAATGCTTTAACTTCTGTGTAATCGCCTTGCTGCTGCGCCCGGATTCTAATTTTTCCAGCCATGAGTCAATCTCCTTTAACCGCCACAACCACCAAGAGTTACCTTGGTTTCTTTAGCTGCCATGTATAGTTTGCCGTCAACGTCTACCACTGCATAAAGATTACAGGTTTGAGCCACCTTAACTCGAGTCTCTACATAAGGTCTTGTCCCTGCGGGCACATTGAACATGCCCGACAAAGGGTTGGGGTTTTTCTCTACCATGACGTAAATTTTGTCAACTTTCGGTAGCTTGGCTGCATCTATTTCAACCTTAACAGGCACAACTGCGCCATTCTCAGCAATGTCCGGCGTCGAAAAAATAATGCCGTCATGTAACTCAGGGATACCGCCAATCTGGGCAAATGTACTGTCGAGCCCTGTCGCCGTAAACGCGTCTACGGGTCTTACCATTGCAGCCAATAACTTTGCGGGCAGCATCGCCGTTGCCGCAACGAATGCACCGAGTCGCAGAAAATTTCTGCGCGCCATCCCCGCGGATTGTATTGAGTGGTTCATAGTTCTTGCCTCTCTCTTTTCAATCAATTATCTACAGCCAGCCATTCAGCAATGGTCTGCAGTGCGCTATCGTCAACTTGCGACATGGGAGGCATAGCCATACTGCCCCACACACCCGAGCCACCATTTTTCACCTTGCCTTTCAAATACTCAACAGCGTCTTGGCCTTTGTAACGCGCCATGATGTCGTTAAAACTCGGGCCCACTAATTGCCCCTCCTGCTTGTGACAACCCGTACAGCCATTGCTTAGCAATGCCTGCTCAGGCATTGCATTCGCTGGCGCAGCGTCTTCAGCAGCGTCTGATTCTGGCGCGGTTTGAATACCGGGAAACGGCCCGTAGTCGCGCACTTGATCCTTGAGGTTTCCGTGGGCATTCATAGCATACGCGGGGATGAAAGATGTGACCGTTGTGTCAACCGTGCAGCCAGACGTACAACCCGAACCGACGACGTCGGGTGTGCCGTCTACCGACCAAAGCCCGTGGTCGGTAGTCATTCCATTACGATTAGGCATTTGCGCCTGCACGTCGTTAATATTTTCATTGGACAAAATAAAGTCGTACTCGACGATGTAGCCTAAATGCAACAGATAGGCCGTGAGAGCATACACCTCATCAACCTTGAGAGATTTAGGCGCGTTCCAAGGCATCGCACGATTGATATAATCCCAAATCGTCGACAGTGTCGCCACTTTCATCAACGTCGTTCGCACCACCGCCGCATCGGTCAATGCCGCCACTCGACCTGATTCCATATCCTCGGGTGTAATGCTGCCAAGCACCAACGGCGAAAACACTTCATTGGAGTCCCCGAAGTCGCCATGGCACACCGCGCATTTATCTAACCAAATCGCTTCGCCGTCTTCGACTGACCCGGAACCCGCGGGTAAGCCTTTAAAATCTGGGCGGACGTCAATATCCCAGGCGGCAACTTCAGCATCGGTCGCAACGCGCCCCAACTCATTAAGCGCAGCAGGATAAGACGCAGCAAGGGTAACGGTAGAGAAAAGCGCCGTACCGGCGAGCAATGTCTTAGCCAAGCTGCACATTTTCAACCTCTCCCGACTGGTTAACGCGCCACGTTTGAATGGCATTGTTGTGGTAAATGGAGCGTGTTCCACGAACCGCAATCAGCTCAGTCCGTTGCGGCTGGACATAGCCTGTGCTGTCAGTCACGCGGCTTTGTAGCAGCGCTTCCTCACCTCTCCAGACCCAATCAAAATTAAAGCGCGTAATCATTTTTGACAGTGCAGGACCCTCGATGCGTGCCTCGCGCCAATTGCGCCCGCCATCGGTAGACACTTCAACTTTCTTGACCACGCCACGACCCGACCACGCCAGGCCAGTGACACAGTAATAGCCTTGTTTCATGAGCTTTTGCCCGCCGGACGGACTGGTAATGACTGACTTAGCTTCTTGAATCGCCGTATATTGACGCTGCATACCGTCAGGCATTAGATCAACGTAATGGCTTGCTTCATCCTTCGCCGCATAGGGTTGATCACCTACTTCGATTCGACGTAGCCACTTGACCCAAGATACCCCCTGAACGCCCGGCACCACTAAGCGTAACGGATAGCCTTGTTCTGGCCGTATCATCTCGCCATTTTGTCCATAGGCAACGAGACAATCGTCAAGCGCGTTCTCAATATTGATCGTGCGGGTCATACTGGAGCCATCGGCGCCTTCAGCAAGAATATACTTGGCCTTGGCTAGATCGATACCAGCACGCTCAAGTAATAGGGACAGCGGTACTCCCGTCCACTCAGAACCTGACAACATGCCGTGGGTATACTGAACAGTTGGTACCGCTGAATTACCCCACTCGAGCGCCGTATTAGCACCACACTCTAGAAAGTGCATGCGAGAGACGCTGGGCATACGCATTAGCTCTTCCATGGTGAAAACCATCGGGGTTTTAACCAAGCCATTAATCATGAAACGATGTCGGCTAGGATCAATATCGACCCAACCCTGGTGATGTCGCTCGAAATGCAACCCGCTCGGCGTAATCATACCGAACATGCTTTGTAGGGGTGTAAACGCAACGCTTGCTTGATCAGTTTGAGTCAATCCAGGACTTTGTCGACGGATGATATTCGCTTCGTACTTAGAGGGCAGGCCGTACGGATTGGTCGCCACAGCGTTGCCTAAAATCTTGCTCCACTCTGGTACGTTGACAATATTCGGGTCACTTTCACCTGCTACGGCCTTCCCCGTCATAGCCACAAGCGCTGAGGCAAACGCCCCCTTTAACAGTCCGCGACGCGCGTCGTCGATTCCGTGCGCAGAGATAGTGGCCACAAGATCAGGCTTGATGAAAGATTCTGGCGCTGGGCGTACGATTCCCTGCGTATGTTCGCTGCTATCACTCATTGCAGCCGCTCCTCCATTTGTTCTTAAACCCTGATGCATCTTGGCAGATCATTGCGCTACTTTTTGCGCTCGAGCCTCTTATCGCATCTTTTTATATGCTTATAACTTTATTTATAATAACTGCAGGGGCGGGTTCCATGCAACCTTGTTTAATGCGGATAAATCGGTGACTCTTTACATCGTATGTAGGGCGCATCTGTCAGCCCAGATACTACAAGACAAAGGGTGTGAGAATGGCTTTTAGAGCACGAGCGCGGGTCCGACAGCAACTCATTGTTGCCGTCTTCTATTTTATGGCTACGGCCTTTAGCGGCCTGACACAGGCCCACGAGCCGGGGGGCGTCGCATTTCATGTCGATAGTGATGAAACTATGAATCGCGGTTTACGACAAATCACTCGCCACCTAGAAGCACACCCATCGATACCCATCCGCGTCATACTTATTGCCGATGCCGTAAAGCCCGCGCTAGAGGGAGCCACTGACGCCAATGGCGGCCTTTACGGCGCGCAGATGGAACAATTGCTGGCCCAAAATGTTCGTATTTTCGCCTGCGGCAATACGCTCAGAAGCTTTAACAAAAGCGCTGACGACCTCACCTTCGGCATTGAAACAGTGCCATCCGGCATCGCTGAATTAGGCCGGCTTCAATTTGAACTCGGCTTCTCGTACTTAAAAATATGATGATAAACACTGGATCCATGCGTTTCATTACTGCGTTCGCATTTCTGGCAATGGCAGCCGCGAGTGATGCCGATGAACTTCTCTATATATACAGTCCTGATTGCGGGGCATGTATGAAGTGGAAAGCTGAGGTGGAGCCCGTATACGGTAAAACCAAGGAAGCCGTAACGCTTCCTCTAACCAAAATAACACTGGAAGACTGGGCTTTGGGCAAACACCCACTGTCTTCCTGCCAAGTCGCCGCGGTGGTCGGCACACCGACTTTTGTGCAGCTTCACGACTGTCGTGAAGTCGACCGAATCACCGGATACTCGAGTGACGAATTATTTTGGTTTGCGCTCGCTCGCATGACAAATCGAGCACAGGGCCTCAATTAGTCAGATGGCGCGTTTTTGACGCGTACCTGGCGCTGGTGGCTCAGTTGGTCCACCGTAAAAGCACTGGGCGTTCTGCATCCAACGCTCTGCAATACTGCCTTCACACACAAGTCGCGTATCCGCCACGTTGCGAGTTTGCGTGACAACCTGGGCAAACGCTTCGGCATCACCCGTAATACGATGGTCTTCTTTCGGATCACCAAACTGCCATAGCTCACCCGAGGGCGCTATTAGCTCTACATAAGGTTTTGGCTCGGGGACGTCCTGCCCACGGACCTGAAATGTCCAGCCATAGGTGTTAATACCCAGCACGACGACATTAAGTAGCCTGTCAGTGTTGACTCGAGTACGGCCCAAACAGTCATACACCTCTTGGCCGTGCGCCCACGTCTCCATCTGGCGCGCCGTAATACACGAGCGGGCGCTCATACTCGGTCCTGCCCAGGTACACCGCTGTGCGGGATCAGCGGATGCATAGGCGTCAGCAACTATCCCATAGGTCTCGCGCCAAAGCGCAACTAACTCACTGCCCGACACGGGTAGCGCCGTCGCCTCATAGCCCGCAAGCGTCGCTCCAGATTGCATCGCGTCCATCGCAGGCGCTATTGCTTGTTTAAAGCGTGCGCCGTCCTGCAGCGCATAAAGCGCCATCTGATTCCAAAAATGTAAGTGGCGAATTACCGTAGAAATACGCCAGGATTTAAACGCCGTTACCTGCTCTAAATCCTCATCACTGAGGTGTCGAATCAGAGTATCTAGATCTTGAGATTCTTCTAAAAAATGTTGTGCCTGGTCCATCTTACTCAGTCTCCTAATAAACGCCGGCTCACTCATCACCTTCAGACGGTTCGATCACTAAAATTAGATCGCCAGCTGCCAGCTGATTCCCCTCGGTCGCTTTAACCGTACTAACAATACCGTCAATAGCAGCGGTAAGTTCGTGCTGCATTTTCATGGCCTCAAGCACTGCCAATCGCTCTCCTTTGGTGACCGCTTGTCCTTCAACAACCGCGACAGCCAATAAAAGACCGTGCATTGGCGCGGTAACAGTGCCGCTACCCACGGCATCGTGCGTGGCAGGTGGTAAACGCCTCAGATCTGCCAATACTTCGGTGCGCTCAAAGGACGCCAAGTGGAGCGTCCCAGGTCCATCGTGATAGAACTGATAGCGTTGGCTGACGCCATCAACGGTCAGCGACGCACTGTGACTGCTCATACTGTTCACCACTGCGCGAAAGGATGTGCCATTCATTTCAATAGAAAACTCTGTCGGGCTGGTTGCGATTAGACACAGCGCTTGAACGCCCTCACCTCGCTGAAATTCGCTAGTCACCTTCATATCTCGAGCCGATGCCCACCCCAGTAATTCGTCCGAAACGCCGAGCGCTCGTCCATAACTTTCTACCTGAGCCAGCTGATGGTTAATGATTGCTCCGGCAGCAAAAAAATGTGCAGGTATCGCCTCTCGCGTATAGCTCTCGCCGTATTGTTCGCCGATAAAAGCCGTGGTGGCCTCACCGCTAACGAAAGAGGCGTTACCCAACGCGTCGATTAAGAAATCGCGATTATTACTGAGCCCCAGCAACGCTGACTCACTCAGCGCTGCTATTAAGCGCAGACGAGCGTCTTCGCGATTCGTCCCGTAGCCTATGATTTTAGCCACCATGGCGTCATAAAATGGTGAGACCTCATCGCCTGACGCAACGCCAGTGTCGACGCGAACGCCCTCTCGATCGGGACAGTGAAATAACCGAACAGGACCCGTGCTCGGCAGAAACCCCTGCGAAGGATCTTCCGCATAAAGCCGCACTTCAATAGCATGACCCTGCAACGCTACCTGCTCTTGGGTTACGGGAAGTGGCTCACCGCGCGCCACACGCAACTGCCATTCGACAAGATCAAAGCCGGTCACTAACTCCGTCACCGGGTGCTCTACTTGCAGACGCGTATTCATCTCTAGAAAGTAAAAATCACCCCCTTCGTCGAGTAAGAATTCAACCGTACCCGCGCCCACGTAATCGACAGCGCGCGCTGCCTCAACAGCAGCAGAACCCATCGCCTCTCGCAACTGCGGCGTCATAACCGGGCAGGGAGACTCTTCTACAACCTTTTGGTGTCGACGCTGAATGGAGCAATCTCGTTCACCAAGGTGAATGACATTGCCATGGCGATCAGCAAACACCTGAATTTCCACGTGCCGAGGACGAATTACCGCCTTTTCGATGATCAGCTCTTTGGATCCAAAAGCATTCTCAGCTTCTGATTGAGCAAACTCTATAGCGCTCTGTAGTTGCTCGCTGTCCTCAACCAAGCGCATGCCTCGACCACCACCTCCAGCAGCGGCCTTCACCATAACCGGCATGCCTATCTGCTGAGATTCTGCGACTAACGTTGCAACCGATTGATCATCACCTTGATAACCGGGAACGCAAGGCACCCCAGCGGCCAACATCGCGCGTTTAGCACGGGCTTTATCGCCCATGACATCAATCGCTGTATTGGGAGGACCAATGAAAACGATACCGGCAGACTCACAGGCAGAAGCGAACGCCTGATTCTCAGAAAGAAAACCGTAACCGGGATGAATAGCATCGGCACCCGCACCGGTCGCGGCCGCGAGAACCGCTTCCATATTCAGGTAAGACTCGGAAACAGGTGCAGGACCTATTCGAACAGCTGCATCCGCTTCTCTAACGTGCAAGGCGTTTTTATCGGCATCAGAATAGACTGCGATGGTACGTAGCCCCATGGCTCGCGCTGTACGAATGACACGAACGGCGATCTCACCACGGTTGGCGATCAGCACACTTGTAATAGGCTGCATCCGTTAAATCTCCTTATACCAAAGCGGCTTGCGCTTTTCTAAAAATGAGGCGACGCCCTCTTTACCCTCGTCACTCCGCAAACATTGCGTAAAGTTGTCGGCAGCAAAGGCGACTTTTTGATCATCGGGAATCGAGGCCAACTGGGTAACCAAGGCCTTGGTAGCCGCAACTGCGCCGGGAGCACAGGCGAGAACATCACGCCGAATACCGCGCTCCGCGGCTTCGAGATCAGCACTGTTGGCAACTACCTGATCAAGCAAGCCTTGAGCCTTCGCCTCCTCTCCCTTAAAACGCGCAGCTGTCAGCATGAGCCTGCGGCCAGTTGCGTAGCCGCATTTTTGCAACACAAAACGTGCGATTTGAGCGGGGGATATTCCAATACTGGTTTCAGTAAATGCAAAGCGCGTATCGGCAGTACCAATCGTGACATCGCAGCAGCAGGCGAGTCCCAAACCGCCGGCCATGGCTGCGCCTTCTAGCAAGGCAATCGTCACTTGCGGCAGTGTATTCACCCGCGCCAGTAACTCACCGATCATCTCGCTTGTCGCAATCGCCGCTGCGGACTCTCCTTGCGCCATGGCTTGAAAGCCTTTCAAATCGCCACCCGCACAAAAGAAACCGCCCCGTCCACGAATAGTGAGGCCCCTGATCTCTCGGCTATCAACAAGCGCGTCGCACACTTGAATCAACTCTTTAACCACTTGGTCAGTTAACGGATTACGCCTCTCTGGCTGATTGAACCACACGGTTAACCAGCCATCGTTGACATCAAGATCTATGAATTGAGTCTCTGGGAAAATAGGCATAACTCACATCCTCGCAACGCCGAAACTGTTTGCTCGGAGCTCTCGCTTGCGGCCCTCAACAATAGTTTCTAAACAAAAAGTGAGAACCTTGCGTGTATCTCGAGGATCGATAACACCATGATCAAGAATGCGACCAGAGGTGTAGAAGGCATCTTCCTGGGCATCAAAATGTGCGCAGATTTGAGCTTCCTGGGCCGACAACTGCTCTGTTGGCGGCTCCTCGCCCCGACGAGCGGCAACCGAGCGAGCCACTTCACTCATCGTCTTTGCAGCACTTTGGCCCGCCATGACGCCGGTGCGAGAACTGGGCCAAGAAAACAAAAAATCGGGCTCGTACGACCATCCGCACATACCGTAGTTGCCGGCACCATAGCTTGCCCCGATATGTAACGAGATCTTGGGCATTCGCGCCGTGGCTACCGCTTGCACCATTTTCGAACCGTGCTTAATCATGCCCGCACGCTCGTACTCGGTACCCACCATGTAGCCGGTCGTGTTGTGGCAAAAAATCAAGGGAATATCGGCCTGATCGCAAAGCTGAACAAAATGCGCGACCTTAGTCGCGCCCGCAGGATCTATTGGGCCATTGTTACCGATGAAGGCAACCGCAATACCAGAAATGGTCGCATGGCAGCAGACGGTCGACACACCGTAGCGTGACTTAAACTCTTCAATGCTCGATCCATCGACAATACGCGCCAACACTTCTCGAAAATCGTAAGGAATTTTCGGATCTGTAGGCACAGCGCCTGCCAACTGTTCGGCAGGGTACATTGGAGGCTGATAGGGCTGACGGTGAGTCGACCCTGCACGCTTGTTCCAATCTAAGGAGCGCATTACGTCCCGCGCCGTAAGCAATCCGTGTGCGTCGTTCTCTACGAGATATTCGACCAGGCCGGAGGTACTGGCATGCATCTCTGAGCCGCCGAGCTCACGATCGTTAGCTTCTTCACCCGTCGCGGCTTTAACCAGTGCTGCACCACCTAGTGCCGCCATGCCATTCTCTTTTACACCAATCACATAATCGGACATACCAGGCATGTAAGCTCCGCCCGCGGTGGAGCCGCCATGCAGCACCGAAATCACTGGCAGGCCCATGGATGACATTCGCGCGAGATTGCGAAAAACCGCGCCAAACTGCGACCATAACTCGACGCGGTACTTCAGCAAATTAGCGCCAGCGCTCTCTACACAATGAATCAGCGGCAGCTTTTGTCGCATGCAAATATTCTGTATTGATAAGGCAATTTCGACAGAACGGTCCGTTGCAGCACCAGCTGCTATGCCCGAATCATCGACCCAAACCATGCAGCGCGCACCTTGCACGAAACCGATCCCCACCAACACCGAGGCTCCCGGGATACTGGTATCGCGATTGGGATCGCCAACGCAGAAATTTGCCAAGGTATGCAGTCGTAAAAAAGGCATCCCGGGGTCAAGCAAGTGCCGAAGACGCTCAATAGGCGGTAGCTGACCACGCTTTTCAAAGGTTGCATTCCGTTTACTGGATGCATCAATAGCGCGCTGCTCCAGCGCACGCAGTTGCTCAACATAGCCCAGCATACTGGCGCGATTCTCGTCGTACGTCGCAGTATTAGGCTGAATTAAGGACACAATCTCAGGCATGGCTAATCGTCTCCGATCAAGTTTTTAGGTACGGGTATAGGAACATCGAGTAGAAGCTGGGCATAGCATTTAGCCTGCGGATCATTGCGTAAGCTGGCAACGCCGCCACCGCCAAGCGCCTCGTGCAAAACAAAGTTAAGTGCGTGTAACCCTGGCATGTAATACCGATCAATAGCGGGGGATGCCAAGAAATGTGCGAAGCGATCACCCACGCACTCAACCGTAAGCGTCCGCGCAATCCACGGTAAATAATCAGCTTTTCGCGCGATGACTCCGATGTTTGCTTTATTACCTTTGTCACCTGATCGCGCCCACGCCAATCGCTCAAGCGGCACACTCACCAACTCAGCGGCACTGTCGCTTTCAGGAATCAACGGTTTCGATACTAAGGGGACAATGCCCTGCATCTGCTCGGGGGAGTAATGCCAGCGGCTATTTTCCCCAAGCACATCGACGCGCGTAAAATCTTTAGGAACCAAGGCCGAAAACAAACGAATGACTGGCGATGGTTTAGGCCTCGAGCCGGCGAACATGAATAATCCCGCGGGCGCACCTAGCGCAGCACCTGTTAACTCGCGCAGCAATAATGCTGCAGCAGATCGCTGGGCGTGACGGCAAGCTACCTTGACCGTGACCTCGCGAGCGCGAACATATCGTGCCGCGCTACCGTAGTGGCTTTCGTCACCGACGACTTCGATAGACACCTCTTGAAAATCCTCAGCACCCAAGGCGTGAAGCTTGCTCCGGCTGCGCTCAAGAGCGACATTAGCAAAGATGCGAGCCTTCTCTGCAGCGCGACTACCCACATAAAAGAACGTTGTCCCTGCTCGCCATCCATCAGCCCAGGTTATAGACACTTTATAGTGATCGGGAATCCCCGTACCTTTCGCACCCTGTACCTCGACGCGGTCGGCACCCACTTGTGTCACAGTAACGTGTGAAAAATCGCAAATAACATCGGGCAGATGGTAAGCGGCCGGATCACCTATCTCATAGAGAATCTGTTCGCCTACCGTCCCCACAGTCACCGCACCACCGGTCCCACGCGGCTTACAAATCGTCAAATCGCCCGAATCCGTTATCTGTGCAATGGGGTAGCCAATATTGTGCAAACTCTCTGCGAGTTCCTGCCAATCAGTATAGTTTCCGCCCGTCGCCTGGGCACCGCACTCGATAATATGCCCAGCCAAAGAACCTGTTGCCAAGTGATCGAGGTCTTGTGACGTCCAACCGAAACTGTGAATGCAGGCACCTAGCGTGACTGCGCTATCGACGCAGCGACCCGTGATAACAATATCTGCACCGTCATCAAGGGCTCTCGCAATCGGGAACGCACCCAGATACGCATTTGCACTCGCAACGTGCTCTAGGGGTGGCAACGCATCACCGGAAAACATTTCCTTTGGATTAAGCGCTGACAGCGCAGACAGCTGAGGCATTAGATCGTCCCCAGTGACGACAGCAACACTAAGGTTCAGGCCCGCTTCAGCGATAAGTTCGCGTACCACTGTTGCGCAGCTCTCAGGATTCACGCCTCCAGCGTTACTGATCAACCGGATATTAGACGACGCGATAGCGGTCAGGTGAGGCTTGATGACGCTGGTTACAAAATCGGTGGCATAGCCCATAGCGGGATCAGCCGCTCGTGCTCGGGCGAGGATCGACATAGTAATTTCGGCAAGATAGTCGAAAACAATAAAGTCAATATCGCCATCCGCGAGAAACTGGGGCACGGCCATATCGGCATCGCCCCAATACCCTGTCGCCCCACCTATGCGTATACCTTGTTTTTTCATGGATGATGTCTTCTACCGTAACTACCGGCTTTTAGTTGTTACTGGGCTTTGACTCAATTATAAATATCACTCATTATAATTGAGGCAGACTCATAGTTGACTGTAGCGATTCTTAATGATGAAGGCAAGACCATGAAAAACACCCGAGACACACAACGAGAAAAGTTCGAGGCGCGCGAAGCAAGCATCATCGCAGCAGCGAGTACGGTCTTTGCTAGCCGTGGCGTTGACGGCGCAAAAATGGTCGATATAGCGCGACAAGCAGGGCTCGCAGAGGGCACCCTTTACTTGTACTACCGCAACAAACACGATCTTCTGACAGCGGTTGTGGGGAACTTTTGGGCCACGCTTACTGCTGGCGCGCACGATGCTGTCGACCCCGATGGGAATACGTTTACACAACTCGAGCAATTAGCGCGCTATCACCTCGATGCATTACTCGCCCAGTTTGAGCTCGTCCAACTCACCTATCGAGCGCGAGGAAAGGAAAATGAACCAACACAGGATCTAGAACCTATTCGTGGTTACGTGCGGATTTTTGATCGCGTTGTCGAGCGCGGTATCGATCGAGGTGAGCTGCGTGACGATATGACACTCTGGCAGGCACGAGACGTTTTCTACGGCACTCTAGAGTTCTCAGCGCGCACGCTCACGTTGCGCGGTAAATCAAGCGACGAGGGCGTTGTCGATCATCTAATGGCGCTACTGGCCGGTCACCTTGGCTGTCAAATTCACAGCACACAAAACGGCAGCGCAAAAAACAGCAGCGCACAAAACAGCACTCAGACTGCAACAAGTAACCGCGCGCTCATGAACAAACTTTTAGCGATTGAAGCGCAGCTGAAAAAGCTGACATCAGAAAATTAGGCAAATTGCTTGCGCATAGCCACGATAAAATCGTCAAGCCTATCGGCAGGAAGCTCGTTGATACCTGCCGCCGCTGCGCGACCTCCGCCTGTAGGGAATTGGCGACACAGCTCATCGGCACCCTGTCGGGCATTCAAGGGCGCGCGAACGCTGACTAGATAGCCCTGCGGGATCTCTGTCAGAACTGCGTGCGCGCGATCCGGCACACTGTTCGCGAGGGAGTTGCCGTAAACCCCACTTACCCGTCGAGCCCATGGAGCATCAGGAAAAGCAACCACGGAAAGCGCGTTCTCCTCAATGATGCGCGGCGCCGTTTCCGCCTGGCGCATGTCATCGCCATACGCGGCTCTGAGGGTTTGAATTAAATCGGGATCGTTATCGAGGCAATGCTGCGGGTCATTATGAGGTAAAAGCCGAGCGTATAAATCAGCCGGCGCAAAGTGTAAATCATCAATACTTGCGCCATAACCGTTGTAGTTAATCAGCACGCCGAGCTCTTTCCAGCGACTCAAATCCTCAGGGGCACCCAGCGTGTTGACTATTTTTTCCGCGGTTGAATCGAGGTTATCACCGTAGCAACCAACGATTGCCCATCCGGCGCGCTGTCCTTTCAAGTGACCATTAATAAGCGCAGACGTACTGACTTCAGGAGAAAGATTGATTAGCGTTGAGAGTCGAGGATGGCTTGGAATCTCACCCGCATAATGGTGGTCAGCATAAAAAACCGTTGCCCCATCACTGAGAATTCTCTCGAGATCTAACCGATTCTTATCTAGCGAAACGTCGAGAACATTGACGTGATCGCCGGGTGCTACAGTGACGTTCTTGAGTAATGAGATATCGCGCTTAACGCCCGTCACGAGCGTTGACGGCATGGGGTTAACTTGGCGTAGCTGCAAAAGCGCGCAGATACCGTCGGCATCGCCATTAAAAACATCATAAACGGCCATGACTAACTCCCGTGGGCATACTACAGATGGGGCCCCAGCTGCGCGGTTACGCTGTTACCCTAGTACGGAACTATCGACGGAGGTATTAGCTGCCGTAGGAAGCAGCGATACATTGCCCCCTTCAACAACCTTTCGGCTGCGCTTGCCGCTGAGGCCTTGCTTAACCCAAATAAAGTCATGTCGCGGCTCCTGACAAGAAAACCCGAGGACATGCTCACGTAAAATATCGTTGATATCTGAACAATCGAGTCGGTCGCAAGCGTCAATCAAGCTACGATAAGAAGATTCCAAGACCTCGAAGGGCAAGCTCTCCTCCTCTGCACGTAAGATCATCGGATGCCCGGTACCCGACACTGCAGTGCCGAGCAACAATTCCTCATGCAGCTTCTCGCCCGGACGTAAACCAATGTACTCAATATCGAGATGATCGGAAGAATGCGCGTCACCGTCTAACTCATAGCCGCTCAAACGAATCATCCTGCGCGCCAAATCAACAATGCGCACAGGTTCACCCATATCAAGTACGAAGACATCGCCACCCGTGCCTAAGGCGCCAGCTTGTAATACAAGCTGCGCAGCCTCACCTATGGTCATAAAGTAGCGAGACACATCGGGATGGGTCACCGTCAAGGGACCACCCTGCTCGATCTGTTCTTTAAATAGCGGCACAACCGATCCGGAAGAGCCCAGCACGTTGCCAAACCGAACAATGCAAAAACGGGTTTGAGTACTCGTTTGTGTCAAGGCTTGAAGAATTAACTCTGCGAACCGCTTTGACGCACCCATCATATTTGTGGGGCGCACTGCTTTGTCAGTTGATATAAGTACGAATGCTTCAACACCCGCGGTCTCTGCAGCGCGTGCCGCAGCCCAGGTGCCTTCAACATTATTGGCAACCCCTTCAGCAATATTGTGCTCCACTAAAGGAACGTGCTTGTACGCTGCCGCGTGATACACGGTATTGACACCAAACGTTTTGAACAACGCGGTAAGACGGCGCTCATCGCGCACTGAACCCAACAGTGTAATTATAGGTGCACGCACATTGAGCTTCTGCGCTAACTGGCGTAACTCACGCTCTACCGTGTAAAGGGAGTACTCCGAAACCTCGAGAAGGATAAGTTCTTTCGGGCGCGATTCTAAAATTTGTCGACATAACTCGGACCCAATAGAACCACCCGCACCCGTCACCATCACCACTTTGTCGGTGATACAACGATCTATGAGCTCGGGGTTTGGTGAAATCGGGTCTCTACCCAATAAATCATCGAGATCGACATCCTGGATTTGGTTGACGCTAGCTCGACCCGCTACGAGCTCCGATATTTTAGGCACGGTGCGAACGTGAACCGGCAAACCTACCAAAGAGTTAATAATTTCACGACGTCGCTCCGCTGACGCAGATGGCACGGCCAGCAGTACCTGACTCACTCGGCGCTCTGAAATTATTGTCTCTAACAGTTCTGACGACAATACAGGCCGACCGTTGATGACGGTGCTATGCACGGAGATATCGTCATCTACGAACGCCACGACCTGATAGCTAGATCCGTGGTTCAAGGCATGTAAAAGTTGCCGTCCGGACTCACCTGCGCCATAAATAATCACTCTTTTGCCGTCACTGCGAATGGATGCCTGATAGTAGGCGCGCATAAGCATTCGCGAACCACCCGTGGTGGTAAATAACAGCAGCCAAAATGCGAGTGACGCAGTGTATGGCAGCGCTATGCTCGACACAGAGAGAAGCAGTGCAAAAACCATCGCAGAGACGCTAACGGCCTGAATCAAGTCCCATACCGCGTGCTGCCCCATATGCCGGATCAGCGCACGGTAGAGCCCTTTGGACAGGAATACGATTAGCGTCGCTGCGATGACAAGAAGTCCGAACGCAAATTCTGGCCAACTCTGCGGTAGCAGGGGTCGGTTACTGGTAATGGATACTGCGCCCATGATCGCTAAAACGATCGCAAGGCCATCGAAAAGCATGAGGATGAGCAGCCGCGCAGCGCTAGACACGTCATTTGTCTCAGACGCGACGAATGGTGCGGCCATTCGCTCTAAAGGATTTAAAAGTTCATGTCGAAGCTTATCGTTCAAAGTTACATCCTTGTATATCTCGCTGCCTTTTACACTGCTTATTACACTGCTTACAGTACCCTTGCATTGCACTTACATCGCGCTATGCGGGAGCGTCGTATTTTTCATCAGCGCGTAGTTTACCTTTTGAGACGCTGATGGGCTAGAAACACAGCGGTAGGAATCATGGAGACAAATACCAAAAATTCACCCCAATCTGGGCACCGTACTAGCCAATAAACAAGAGGAAATTGCCACAGAGCTTGCAGCATCAACAACGCAATATTGACCGTTATTGCGCTATTCATAGGCCGTGTAATCGGCCACGCGCGTGACTGCACCCCGGAACGCGCTAAGCGCTGATAAAGATGATCACTGTGCGCAATGTGTGGCGCGTAGCCCTGAACAGTACGAATCAGCAGTGTCCCCGTGCTATCGACCAAAAACGGCGCCATGAGAATTAGCCAGGCGTAACCCATCAGCTGATTTTCTTGGAAGCCGACTAACCCAATGGTGCACAGGGTAAAGCCGAGAAAGATAGCGCCACTGTCACCCATGAAAACCGATGCAGGAGGCCAGTTAAGCCACATCAGGGGAGCTAATGCAGCCGCGAGCAAGGCACACAAGACTACGCTGGAGGGGAGTGTACTACCTTCCTCCAGGACAAGCCCCAGAATGGCTAGGCCGGCACACACGCATATTGTCTGGGTTGCTGCAAAGCCGTCTAAACCGTCCATGAAATTGAACGCGTTAATTGTCCATGCACCGAAAATCGAAAGAATCAGCAGCAATACTAATGAGTATGCGGGCACCTGCGTGAAGACTAAAAAAGCGCTGGCACACACATAGAGAACCAGACGAGGCAAGCTCGGCAGATTACATCGATCATCGGCCAAACCCACCAAAGCGAGGCCCGCCATAATCATCACAATGCTCTCAAATTGAGGGAAATCCACGCGCGCTGTCTGATGCGCGAGTACTACCAAGACGACAAAGACCAAAGCGACCACCACTCCAGCTCCCACGACAATAGGGCTACGGTGTTGACTGCGAGAATTAGGTGTATCCAACAAGCCTAATCGAGGCGCGACAGTTCTGAACGCCCACAGACCGACCGAGCTCATCACTATACCCATGAAGAGCAGTATCATGCGCGCGGCTCACGGAGCGGATAGGGGTTGGCAGCCAAGCAGCTCTCTAAGGTCCATTTCGGCTGCCACCCAAACGCGGGACTCAACCTCCCTGTCCAATGCTCACCCGCCAAGGATGACCAGGTACTATCATCCGCTCTGCCCCCAAGGACGTCGCGTAATTTAGCCGCAAGATGCCATACCGATACGGGCAAGTGTAGCGCTCGTTTTCCAAGTAGCGCCTCGCCAATTCTCCGAGACGAATAGGATTCACCATCGAACGCGGCAACTCTTCTAATAGACTCAGTGTCAGCCGGCGACGATGTTATGAGATCTATAACCAGAGCGACGAAATCGGCACGGCTGAGCATTGTTCGCGAACCAACATCGGGTAGCTGAAAAGGTATGCGCCGGCCGACAGCCGCTAACACTGCAAGATTCGCCGCAAGCTCATGATCATAAACAAGCGCAGAACGAACAATAGAGACGCGGCAACCCGATCCTTTTAGCAGCGCCTCTAACGCCTGCTCGGCTTTCCATTTAGACGCCGCATAGGCGGTTGCTGGGCGCGGATATAAGCCCGCATGATCATTGGGAGTCCTGGCATCGGGAGGAACAACATTCATCGAGCTGACATAGATGAAATGGTCCACGCCCTGTGCAATAGCTGCATCTGCGAGCGACATCGTTGCACGCACGTTAATGTGCTCGTACTCCTCCGCAGTAGCCTGCGTATGAGCGAGCCCCGCGCAATGCACCAACGTCTTCACGCCTTCCAATGACGCCCGAAAATCCGCGCCCGCCCGCAGATCAAGATAGCGCGACTGCGTATTAGTGGGGGATTGTCGTCCCAGAGACAGCACATTAGGGTACTGCCCAACATGATTGTGTAGCGCAGGCAGTAGCGCCCGCCCTAAATAACCCGAGGTACCCGTGACCGCAATCACGCTGATACCTCGGAGTTACTAAACGCTCTAATCCAGAACCAACCGCTCTCGATTACGCTCAACGGTCGCAGTGCCAATGCCCTTGACTTCAGACAGCTCTTCAATCGATTCAAAGGGACCGTAAGCCTCTCGGTGTTCCACAATGCGATAGGCCTTCGCAATGCCCACACCAGACAAGCCATCGGCCATAACCTCTGGGGAATCGGTATTGATATTAATGGCTGCTTCGGCGCTCCACGCATGGGCACCCGACATACTGGCCAAAACAACACTCCCCAACAAAGCCAACATGCGCGCGCTTGCGCGTATGTCTGCGACTCGCTTAGAAACGAATACTTCACCTTTTCGCCCGATAAACTTCAAAAATTTCATAGGTTGATCTCCATAGTAGACACGGTATGAGTCGGTCATGACTCAGTCTCAGGCTATGGGATCGTGCACAGGTTTCGGACATCACTGGCTAATCGCGAAGCTAGTTGGTACTTAAAGATTGAAGTGTGCGCTCAATGGCAGTCCGAGGATCGGCAGCACCGGTAATCGATCGCCCCATCACAAGATGGCTAGCACCGGCAGCAATGGCATCAGCGGGTGTAACCACGCGACGCTGATCACCCTGATCGTCCCCGGGCAATCGGATGCCAGGTGTTACGAGCAAAAAGTCATCACCACAATATGCGCGAAGCATCGATGCTTCAGCCGCGGAGCACACCACACCGTCCATTCCCGCATTCTGGGCAAGCACAGTAAGCGACTTCACTTTCTCGATAGGCGCCTCATTGATACCTAACTCGGCCAGGTCAGAGGCATCCATGCTTGTTAACACGGTCACCGCAGTCAGAAGTGGTGGATGCTCATAGGCGGATAAGGCCTTGCGAGCCGCCGACATCATGCGCGTGCCACCGCTGGCATGAACGTTCACCATCCAGACACCCAAGTCAGCGGCAGCGCTTACGGCTGCAGCCACGGTGTTGGGAATATCATGAAATTTCAAATCGAGAAAAATGTCGAATCCCAACGCTTGAAGGGATTTCACGACAGACGGCCCCTCATGGGTAAACAACTGCTTGCCCACTTTTAAGCGACAGCGAGTCGGATCAAGGGGGCCAGCGATAGCAAGAGCTTCTGCGGCAGATGAAACATCAAGAGCCACAATAAGTGGACCAACAGCGTCAGGCACGAACAATTTCTCCAACAGAACCAAGGTCGCGAATAGTGCCCCAATGCTTACAGCCAGGACAGTACCAATGTAAATGCTGCCCGCGGAAACCACAGTGGGTACAGCGGTAGGAAGAGCGAGCCTCAACCAAATGTTTAATGATATCTATTTGCAAGGATTCGTCATCTCCGGCCTCGCGTGCGTTATGCAGGTCCATCAATAACGCCAAACCCTGCAGAGAGGGTTTATCTATGAGTTTCTCCCGCAAGTACTGCTTCGCCGCCTCAGGACCTTCCACCGCTCGAATTTCCTCGGCCAAAGCGATTAACAAAGGGGTACTCGGTCGAGACTGATAGCACTCAGACAGGTACGCCCGCAGTTCAGAGCGTCGATTTAGCTGTTGATAGGCCTCTCGAAGCAGTCCAGCTGACTGGGGAATGAAGTCAGGGGCTTGCTCCTTTAGCACTTGCAGCGTCTTTACTGTTCTGCCGGGATTATTGGTCTTAAGGTCAAGCTCAGCCAACATGAGTGTCGCTCGGGTACAACTCTTGTCATGCTTCAATGCCTGATCGAGCTGCTCCCGGGCAGCGTTGAGATCCCCTTTCTCGAGGGCGATTGATCCTTGCTCACAACAGTACTGGGCGAGTAATAACGGAATTGGCTGCCCCACCTCACTGGGTTCTTGGCCCGATGAGCGCAGCAGTGAACGCTTGGGCAATAGTTCCGTTGCTATTGCCTGCGCCGCAAGCCAATCCCTTTGCGCCTCATAGATTTCGAGTAAGTGCCTGCGAGCAACACGTCGGTGATGCCCTGCTTCGGCCACCAAATCCAATAACAGGCGCTCTGCTCTATCGAGCAATCCCGCGGAAATATAATCTCGAGATAATTCAAGATGCGCCAAATGTAACTGGCTGGCGGGTAAGCTGGGACGCGCCAATAAATTCTGATGAATACGTATAGCTCGATCGACTTCGCCTCTGCGCCTCAGCACGTTACCGAGAGCGATGTGGGTGTCGAAGGTTTCAGAATTAACTTCCAGTGCTTGAGTAAACGCATCGATAGCGCCATCTTGGCTGCCATCGAGTAAAAAATTTAGCCCTCTGTAATATTGCGACGGCAACTTATCTGATGTGTGCCAAGGCGTCAGCGTTGTTTTAGCCCGCCCTCGACCCATTAGCCAGCCAGCTCCTACCGCTACGAATAGCACTGCAAATAGGAGAAAGTCATTCACTCTCAGTGAGACCTACTTTTCTCAAACGGTCTACCTCGACCGCCAAACGCTGCTTTTGGCGTCGTAAACTTGCCAGCTGAGCGCGCTGGCGGAGCAGCATCCAACTGCCGCCTACAAGCCCCAGCAAGACACCAATGACTAGCGTCAGCAACAACCAAACCGCCATCGTTCGCTCTGGAAGCTGAACGAGCAATAGGTCGAGAGGAACAGGAGTCGTATTTTGGAGAGCAAACAAAGCACCGGCCATTAGCGTCACGACAAGAACAATGACGGTTGTGAGGGTACGGATAAAGCGCATCGTCAAAACCCAGACTTAAGTGAGCGGTTGACTCGTTCGCGTAGCTCTTTGCCTGGCTTGAAATGGGGTACGTACTTTCCCTCTAGCTCCACCGAATCACCTGTCTTGGGGTTACGCCCTTTGCGCGGCTCCCGGTAATGCAATGAGAAACTACCAAAGCCTCGAATTTCAATTCGCTCGCCCACGGCGAGACTTTCTGCCATGTGGTCGATCATTAGTTTAACGGCAAGCTCAACGTCTTTAGTGCTCAGCTGTGTTTGCTGAGATGCGATGAGGTCTATCAGTTCACTTCGAGTCATGATGTTTCAACGGCGCTGAAAACGTCCATTGTCCAATGCCCCGAACGGATTGACAAGTATCTAATTTAAAACAAGTTTTTATTCTAAGACCCGCCACGTTCAAGCCCATTCGTTGATCCGTCCAATAGCGTTCCGTACGCAAAAAAAAACCGCATCCCCAAGGACGCGGTTTTATTAACGGAGAAGCGCTTACTGGTTTTCCATCTGCGCCTTGATAAGATCGCCGATAGTACCGGGTGACGCCGCGCCATCTTGATCTTTGAGTGACTGAACCGCTTCTTTCTCGTCTTCCATATCCTTGGCTTTGATTGACAAACCAAGCGCACGGTTCTTGCGGTCAACGTTGATGATCTTAGCTTCGACCTTCTCACCAACTTTCAGCTCTGTACGCGCATCTTCAACGCGCTCTCGGCTGATATCAGCAACTTTAATATAGCCCTCGATCTCATCGCCAAGCTTCACAAGCGCGCCGCGAGCATCGACTTCAACGATATCGCCAGTGACAATAGCACCGCGATCGTTGTCAGACACATACAACGTAAATGCGTCTTCCTCGAGCTGCTTAATGCCTAGCGAGATGCGCTCACGCTCAGGATCGATAGACAAGATAACAGTCTCGATCTCATCGCCTTTCTTGTAGTTGCGAACAGCTTCTTCGCCTGTTTCGTTCCAGCTAATATCGCTCAAATGAACCAGACCATCGATGTTGCCGTCGAGGCCAATAAAGATACCGAAGTCGGTAATTGACTTAATAGTGCCCGAAATACGGTCGCTCTTAGCGTGGTCGTCAGCAAATGCGTCCCACGGATTGCGTGTGCACTGCTTGATGCCCAACGAAATACGACGACGATCTTCGTCAATATCAAGAACCATCACTTCTACTTCATCGCCCAACTGAACGATCTTAGAGGGGTGTACGTTCTTGTTCGTCCAATCCATTTCAGAAACGTGTACGAGACCTTCAACACCTTCTTCGATTTCTGCGAAACAACCGTAATCGGTGAGATTGGTGATACGAGCACTGCAACGCGCGCCTTCAGGGTAGCGATTAGTGATTTCTACCCATGGATCTTCACCCAATTGCTTAAGACCTAGTGATACGCGATTACGCTCGCGATCAAACTTGAGGATCTTAACGTCCATTTCCTGACCGACTTCCACGATCTCACTTGGGTGCTTGATGCGCTTCCAAGCCATATCAGTGATGTGCAGCAGGCCGTCAACACCGCCCAGGTCAACAAAGGCGCCGTAGTCTGTAAGGTTCTTAACAACACCCTTAACAGCCATACCTTCTTGTAGATTAGCGAGCAGCTCGTCACGCTCTGCACTGTTAGCAGCTTCCATTACCGCACGACGTGAAACCACGACGTTGTTACGCTTCTGGTCAAGCTTGATAACTTTAAATTCGAGCTCTTTGCCCTCGAGGTGCGTAGTTTCTCGCACAGGGCGTACATCGATGAGAGAGCCGGGCAAGAATGCGCGGATCGAATCGATATCCACGGTGAATCCGCCTTTAACCTTACCGTTGATTACACCTGTAACCACTTCATCGGCAACGTGCGCTGCTTCAAGGCGTGTCCATGCCTCGGCGCGCTTAGCTTTCTCACGTGATAATTTTGTCTCACCAAACCCGTCTTCTACGGTTTCCAGCGCAACCTGAACTTCGTCTCCGATGCTGAGGGTACACTCACCGTTCGCGTTGATGAATTGATCGAGGGGAATGACACCTTCTGACTTAAGTCCAGCGTGTACTGTTACCCACTCGTTATCGATATCAATAACAACACCAGTGACAATCGCACCGGGTTCCATATCGAGGGTTTTAAGGCTTTCTTCGAACAGCTCTGCGAATGATTCGCTCATCAATAGTACCTGTCTTTTTCGGCAGCCTAAGCTGCACCTACCGACCTCCAGACCAAGCCGGGTTGTTTTTAAATTGCGGTGTTCATGGCGTCTGAGCCTTAATCAGAACCCCGCATTCCAAGTCCTCTATCAACAGCAAGTCCCACTACTTTTTGGAGCACTTCATCGATGGACAGCGCAGTGCTGTCTATGTGAATGGCATCCTCAGCCGGAGTGAGCGGTGACGCAGCGCGTTCAGAGTCGCGGGCATCTCGCTCCTTTATGTCGTCAAGAAGGCGCGGGAGGCTAACACTTTCACCCCTTGCAAGCAACTGTGCATATCGGCGCTCAGCCCGGGCTTCAGCGCTGGCCGTGAGAAAAATCTTCAAGGGCGCCTGAGGAAAAACTGCCGTTCCCATGTCGCGACCATCCGCAACCAATCCGGGCTCAATGGCAAGTTCACGCTGCCTATTAAGGAGAGCTGCGCGCACTTCCGGAATAACAGCGACCGCCGAAGCGCCTTTACCACCCAACTCAGAACGCACTCGGGAGGTGACATCTTCGCCAGCAAGGGTCACTCGAACGCCATCATCACCCGGTGTAAAATTCACGGCCAAATCCCGAGCGACTGCTACGACCTCGCGGCTATCGTCCCAAGCGATTCCCCGATCTTGGCATGCCACACCCAGTACGCGATAAATCGCACCGCTATCGAGCAAATGCCATCCTAGATGCGCAGCGACACCCTGACTGATGGTACCTTTGCCTGCGCCACTGGGACCGTCAATACAGATAACTCGATTCATGCGTCGGCTGCTTCGTGCAGCAAAAGACCCGCCTTCGATGCGAGAGCTGCAAAACCAGGGAAAGACGTCGTGACATGATCACAATCGAGCACGTCGATGGGCGCGGAAGCTCGCAAGCCCGCGATAGCAAAGCTCATGGCAATACGGTGATCGTGATAGGTACTGACGGAACCGCCGCCCAAGGTACCGCCTTCAATGACAATGCCATCGGGGCGCACTTCGTTTTGAATACCCAAGGTCGTTAACCCCTCTGCCATACTGGCTATACGGTCACTTTCCTTCACCCGCAACTCCTCAGCACCCGTAAGCACGGTGCGACCTTCTGCACACGCTGCGGCGATGAACAGTGCGGGGAATTCATCAATCGCTAACGGCACTTCCTCTTCTGGTATCTCAATACCTTTAAGCGGCGCATGACGCACTCGCAAATCAGCCACAGGTTCACCGCCGACCTCGCGCTCATTGAGCACCTGGATGTCGGCACCCATCAATCCGAGAATATTAAGGACACCAATGCGCGTCGGATTCATACCCACGTGCTCGAGGATCAAATCTGAACCCGGCGAAATACTCGCTCCAACGAGGAAAAATGCCGCCGAGGAAACGTCAGCAGGAATATCAATGGTCGAGCCTTTCAGGCTTCCACCACCTTCCAAGCTGATCACGCCATTGCGTCGTTCTACGTTGTACCCAAAACCACGCAGCATTCGCTCCGTATGATCGCGGGTAGGCGCGGGTTCGGTGACAGACGTACGGCCTTTGGCATACATGCCGGCTAAAAGGACACAAGATTTGACTTGGGCACTCGCCATTGGCAGGTCGTAATGAATCCCCTGCAAGGTGCCTTGGCCGTGAATGATCAGTGGCGGGCGACCTTCTGGCTCCGAAGCAATAACGGCGCCCATACGCTCAAGAGGCGAAATGACACGCCCCATCGGCCGCTTACAGAGCGATTCATCACCTGTCAGCGTCGCGGTGAACTCTTGACCCGCCAATAAGCCCGCCAGCAATCGCATACTGGTCCCCGAGTTACCCATATCCAACGCATGCTCGGGTGCCGCGAGCCCATTGAGACCCACGCCTTCAATGAATAATTTGCCGTTATCGGGGCCTTCAATCTTGACACCCATTGCACGAAACGCGGCAACGGTGGCTAAGGCATCTTCCCCTTCGAGAAAACCAGACACCTGTGTTTGGCCCTCAGCAAGAGCGCCCAGCATGACCGATCGATGCGACATAGATTTGTCGCCAGGCACACGGATACGCCCGGTTAAGCTTCCACCAGGCTGCACGCAGAATTTCATGGTTTGCTCTCTTCGTTTGAATCAAATTGTTCGAATAAAGGATTTAAAACTCGATCATGCTCACGGCGCACGTCTCGACAACGCGTAAAGTAGGCCTGCATACCACTGCCGTCACTCGCCTCTATGAGGCGCTTAAGATGCGCTAGCTCACCCTCTACCTCGGTTAGCGCAGTCAGAAGCGCATCCCGATTGGTCAATGCAATATCTCGCCACATAACCGGGTCAGAGCCGGCTATGCGCGTCATGTCACGTAAAGCGCCACCACCATGCTGCATGGGCTGCAGCGGGTGATCGGCAAGCGCCATGGTCAATGTGTAAGCAAGCATATGTGGTGAATGGCTGCTCGCTGCGAGCGCGGCATCATGATCGGCAACGGGCATATGCGTTACCCTAGCACCCGTCAGCGCCCACATTGCAGTCACTTCTTGAAGTGCAATCGGGTCGAGATCAGCGTTCGGAGTGAGGATCACCTCACGACCGGAGAAAAGATCGGCCCGCGAAGCAGCAACACCACTATGCTCAGAGCCCGCAATAGGATGGCCAGGCACGAAACGGCTGTACTCACAATTCGCTCGGTCAATGACCCAGCCTTTAATACTGGCTAAATCCGTCACAATGGGCTGATGTGCACTTGCCATCGCCTTAGGCAGCAACGCCGCGAGTAAATCCCCTGTAGCTACCGGGGGGGCACCAATAATTAGCATATCGGACGAATCAATAATCTCATCCATGTCCAAGCTATAACGGTCGATAATGCCTAGCTCAAGCCCGCGCTTCAAACTGGGTTCTCGAGGCCCCCATCCGAGTAGCTCACCCTGCCATCCACTGGCCCGCAAGGCACTCGCGAGTGATCCTGAGATGAGGCCCAGACCCAGAAAAGCAACTGATTGACGGGTAAATGTCATCGGGGAGACAGCATTAAAGGGGGGCACGTGGGTATGAACCCAACGGCTTCAGCATAATAGAGTGCTCAGCAAGTTCGGCCATAATCTCACTAATAAGCGCGTCATCAAGATGGCCTTCGAACTCTATGTAAAACATATACGTCCATTTTTCAGTCTTCGATGGGCGTGAATCGATGCGCGTCAGGCTAACGCCTCGATCCTCGAAAGGCTTAAGCAGGCTTAGCAGCGCGCCGGGGCGATTGCGACTCGACACTAGAACCGAGGTTTTGTCCCAGCCGCTGGCTGGAACTGATTCGCGTCCAAGCACTAAAAAGCGCGTGGTGTTGCTCGCAATATCCTGAATGCCTTTTGCGACCTTAGCTAAGTCATAGGTTTCAGCCGCTAAATCGCCCGCTATCGCGGCTACGCCCTCGCTTATAGAAGCGAGCCGAGCTGCCTCACCGTTGCTTGCTGCGGTTTCTCTAACGGTATCGGGATAGTGCGCATCGAGCCATTCACGGCACTGACCGAGTGCCTGTGGATGCCCACAGATTAAGCGAATGTTCTGCTTGTCGGTCCCTGGCCCGACCAACAGGTGGTGGACTATGGGCAGTTCAACTTCACCGACAATTTGTAACGGCGATTCAAGAAAACAATCGAGTGTCTGGCCGACCATACCCTCGGTAGAATTCTCAACAGGCACAACACCAAAATCACAATGGCGATCTTCAACTTGCCGAAAAACGCCGGGGATAGACGCGTGCGCTTCTGGAATCGCAGATTGGCCAAAATGCTTGTTAGCCGCGGCCTGAGTGTAAGTGCCTTGAGGTCCCAGATAAGCAACCGTTAATGGCTGCTCAAGGGCCAAGCAACTCGACATAATCTCGCGGAAGATCTTTGCTATGTAATCATCAGGCAACGGTCCGGGATTGCGCGCTTGAATCGCACGCAACACCTGGGCTTCACGTTCAGGGCGATAGAATAACGGAACTTCACCGCCCTCTTCGCGCACCGCAGCCAGCTTAATTTCTGCTACCTCTTGAGCGCATCGAGCACGAGCATTGATTAAGTCAAGAAGCTCTTTATCGATAGCATCAATCTTGGCTCGAATCGCTGATAACTGTTCATCAGTAGCCATAGTTCAACCTTTTCTCTGCGCAAAGTCTCGCATGAACTCACACAGCGCAACCACTGAGGCTTCGCTGACCGCGTTGTAAATGCTTGCTCGCATACCGCCCACAGAGCGGTGCCCCTTTAAGTTAAGCAAGCCCTGCTGCTGGGCTTCACTGAGGAACGTTTTATCCAGGCTCTCATCGGCCAGAGTAAACGGTACATTCATGAGCGACCGACTCTGTACGTCGACCGGATTAGCGTACAGGGGGTTATCATCAATAAGCTGATAAAGCATGGCCGCTTTGTGGCGGTTAATCTTTTCCATCGCCGGCAATCCGCCCAAGCCTTCCAACCACTCAAACACTAAACCCGCCAGATAAATGGCGAAGGTCGGCGGCGTGTTATACATCGAGCCGTTGTTAGCCTGCTCAGTCCAGTTAAGCGTGCTGGGACAGTCATTACGCGGTCGACCCAATAAATCTCTGCGAACAATAACCATCGTTAACCCGGCGGGGCCAATATTTTTCTGCGCACCCGCATAGATCACGCCGAACTGACTGACATCGATAGGTCGAGACAGCAATGTCGATGACATGTCTGCCACCAAAGGCACGCCAATCTCGGGCACCCAAGAAAACTCAAGACCGCCAATTGTTTCGTTGGGACAGTAGTGTAAAAACTCACCGCCCGTTATTTGCCAGTCTTGCTGAGCTGGCACAGTAGAAAAACGCGTATCCGCCGAACTTGCGGCAACATTGACCGTCATGAGCCGCGAAGCTTCAGCGACGGCTTTTTTTGACCACTGACCGGTAACAACATAGTCAGCCGTCTGATCACGCTGGGAAAGGTTAAGTGGTACGGCACTGAACTGCTGAGACGCACCGCCCTGTAAAAATAGCACAGCGTAGTCATCGCTAATGCCAAGCAGGCGTCGCAGCGCGGCTTCTGCTCGCTCAATAACACCCATGAACTCGGGGCTTCGGTGGCTTAACTCCATCACCGAAGCGCCCGCTGACTGCCAGTCGAGGAGCTCCGCTTGGGCGCGCTCCAGTACGGCTACTGGCAGCGCAGCAGGCCCCGCGCAAAAGTTGTGGGCGCGCATCCGTGCCTAGTCCTGCGCGTCGGGCTCGGGCGCCTCTGCTGTCTCTTCAGCAGCAGGAGCATCAATTGCCACTGCTGCGTCATCCTCGGCGATCCGACTCACGCTAACGAGCTTTTCATCACTTCGGGTGCGAATTACGCGAACACCTTGGGTATTACGACCCAATACTGACACCTCGTCGACTCGCGTACGAACAGCCGTCCCCTGATCTGAAATAAGCATCATTTCATCACCCTCGAAGACCTGCTCAGCACCCACCAGCGGACCGTTACGCTGAGTGGTCGCCATTGCGATCACACCCTTCGTACCGCGCCCTTTAATGGGGAAATCGTTGATTGCTGTTCGCTTGCCGTAGCCGTTCTCGCTGACAGTGAGAAGCTCGCCACCTTCTGCGGGAACAATCAGAGAAATAAGTCGATGATCGTCCGCTAGCCTAATACCACGTACGCCCTTCGCAGTCCGTCCCATAGCTCTTACGGCGTCTTCGGGGAAGCGTACTGCCTTGCCCTCGCTTGAGAAGAGCATGATATCGCAGCTACCGTCAGTTACAGCGGTTCCTACAAGCCAGTCACCTTCCTCAAGCTCCAGGGCACGTAAACCAACGCTGCGCTGACGAGCAAACTGGCTCATATCGGTCTTTTTAACGGTGCCGTTGGCAGTCGCCATGAATATGTAGTGCCCTTCCTCATAGCCATCGACGGGAAGAATAGACGTAATGCGCTCACCTTCGTCGAGAGGCAAGAGGTTAACCATGGGCCGACCGCGCGAATTACGACTCGCCAGTGGAATGTGGAATACGCGTAACCAGTAGACCTTCCCGAGGTTTGAGAAACACAAAATAGTCGCGTGCGTGCTGGCAATGAGCAAATGCTCGACAAAATCCGCATCTTTTACTGCTGTGGCCGACCTACCAGTCCCGCCGCGACGCTGGGCTTGATAATCGGTTAAGGGCTGAGTTTTGGCATAGCCACCATGGGAAATGGTGACAACACGGTCTTCCTCAGTGATCAAATCCTCAACCTTGAGATCGTGGGTCGAATCGGTGATCTCGGTTAAACGCTCATCACCGAACTCCTCAACTATTTCTATCAACTCCTCACGAATGACGAGTATCAAGCGATCTGGATCACCCAGAATATCGAGGAAGTCGGCAATCTCGGCGAGCTTGTCCGCGTATTCTTGTAACAGCTTCTCGTGCTCAAGACCGGTAAGGCGATGAAGACGCAAATCAAGAATCGCCTGTGCCTGTGCAGGCGATAGGTAGTATTGACCTTCTCGAAGGCCAAAGTGCGCCTCAAGCTCATCGGGGCGGCACGCGTCTGCACCAGCCCGCTCTAACATTGCCATTACGTCACCGGGAGTCCAGTTTTTCGCAATGAGTCGCTCTTTAGCTTCCGCTGACGTCGGCGAGTTCTTGATCAACTCAATGATTTCGTCAATGTTCGCAAGCGCTATCGCCAATCCTTCAAGGACATGACCTCGCTCTCGAGCCTTGCGTAAAAGGTAAACGGTACGTCGAGTAACCACCTCACGACGATGGCGAACAAACGCCTCAATCATATCGCGGAGGTTAAGCAGCTTAGGCTGACCGTCAACCAAAGCCACCATATTAATGCCGACTACGGATTGCAGTTGCGTCTGTGAATAAAGGTTATTCAGCACAACGTCGCCCATTTCACCGCGGCGAAGCTCGATAACGACTCGCAACCCGTCTTTGTCGGATTCGTCTCGAAGCTCGGTAATACCCTCAATCTTCTTCTCTTTGACCAGCTCTGCGATTCGCTCGATTAAACGCGCTTTATTGAGCTGGTAAGGGATTTCGTGAATGATGATGGTGTCTTTGCCTTTGGCCTCGTCGGTAATGACCTCGGCGCGCGCGCGCACGTAAATTCGACCACGACCAGTACGATACGCCTGTAAAATACCCGCTCGCCCGTTAATAATGGCGCCTGTTGGGAAATCGGGACCGGGAATGTACTCCATCAGTCCATCGACGGTAATTTCAGGGTTGTCTAGCAACGCGATACAGCCCGCAATCACTTCCCGCAGGTTGTGAGGCGGAATATTGGTCGCCATTCCAACAGCAATACCTGACGCGCCGTTGACCAATAGATTCGGCACTCGGGTTGGCATAACGACCGGAATGCGCTCGGTACCGTCGTAGTTATCTACGAAGTCGACCGTTTCCTTTTCTAAATCGGCAAGCAGCGAATGGGCAATTTTGCGCATGCGTATTTCCGTGTAACGCATCGCTGCAGCGTTATCACCATCGATCGAACCAAAGTTGCCCTGGCCATCTACGAGGGTGTATCGCAAGGAAAACGTTTGCGCCATTCGTACGATCGTGTCGTAAACCGCAGAGTCACCGTGAGGATGGTATTTACCAATCACGTCACCGACGACACGCGCCGACTTTTTATACGGCTTGTTCCAATCGTTGTTGAGTTCGTTCATGGCGAATAATACGCGCCGGTGGACGGGTTTTAAGCCGTCGCGAACGTCTGGTAGGGCACGCCCCACGATGACGCTCATCGCGTAATCCATGTACGACTGTTTCAGTTCGTCCTCAATACTGACGGGTAGAACTTCTCGAGCAATATCTTTTGGAGTATCTGCCATTCGGCCTGCTTCGCTGGGAGGAATAAAGTGGTTTTTTCTAACGCGCTGATAGTACCAAATTAGAGCCAATCGGGCTACGTACGACACACGATTTCTCACGACACGTTATACTGCGCCCCCACCCCAAGGAAACACCCATGTCTGACATCGATTACATCCTGTACCCAGAGTGGATCGTGCCCGTCGTGCCGCGGGATGCGGTCCTGACAAATCACTGCGTCGTGATAAGCGAAAGCCGCATTGTCAACATTTGCCCAAGCAGTGAAGGCAGGGAGCTTGAAGCCAAACGGCACATTGAGTTACCGCAACACGTTCTATTACCCGGACTCATCAATTGCCACGGCCACGCCGCCATGTCCTTATTGCGCGGCTATGCGGACGACCAGCCACTGATGACGTGGCTCGGCGAAATTTGGCCTGCAGAAACAGCCTTCGTATCGGAAGATTATGTTCGCGACGGCACTGATCTAGCGCTCGCAGAGCTCTTGCTGGGTGGCACCACCACCTTCAGCGACATGTATTTTTATCCCGACGTCACGGCAGAACGCGCTGATTTCGCAGGACTCAGAGCGCAATTAGTGTTCCCTGTCATCGACGTACAAACAGCCTGGGCTCGCGACCCTGAGGAATACCTCGCCAAAGGGCTCGCACTGCGTGATACCTATCGTAATCATGAGCGCATCGAAATTGGCTTTGGACCTCATTCAAACTACACCGTGAGTGAAGAGACGCTGCAACGCGTCGCTACCCTCGCGAATGAGTTAGATGCGCCTGTGCAGATTCATTTGCATGAAACCCGCGGCGAAGTTCAGATGTCAGTAGAAAATCTGGGTGAGCGACCCATAGAGCAGCTTAATCGACTTGGCATGCTGGGCCCTCGAAGCCAATGTGTTCATATGACGGCACTGTCCGAGGGTGACTTCGATATTCTCGAGACAACAGGGGCGCATGTTATTCACTGCCCCCGATCGAATATGAAGCTCGCGTCGGGCATCTGCCCCACGCAGCGATTACTCGACCGCGACATTAACGTAGCCCTCGGAACCGATGGCGCAGCCAGCAATAATCGAATCAATATGATTGCCGAGATACAGGCAGCAGCGCTCATAGCCAAATTAGAAAACAGTGAGTCCACCGCCATATCGGCAGCGACTGCACTAGAAATGGCGACCATCAATGGTGCTAAGGCACTCGGACTAGAGAATGACATTGGTTCTCTCGAAATTGGCAAGCAAGCCGATATGATCGCCTTACGGCTCGATGACCCTGCCTTGCAACCCGTCAATAACGTGCTGTCGCACGTGGTATATGCCACATCGGGCGCCGAACTGACCCACAGCTGGGTCGCCGGAAAACCGTTAGTGGTCGATCGGCAGCTAACCACCCTTTCAATGGCTACTATCACGTCGCGAGCCAATACTTGGCGAGACCAGTTACTCGCTTTTCGGGCGCAGCGAAGCAGTGAAAACAACGCCCACCACCAGGAGAACAACCCCCAATGACTCAGCGTAATGTCGACGATGCAGAAATAGCCAAGTTCGAAGCTTTGGCTTCTCGCTGGTGGGACCCGACCAGCGAATTTAAACCGCTACACGATATCAATCCTTTGCGTGCCAATTGGATTGACGATTTCGCCCACGTAGACACTAAGCAACTACTCGATGTCGGCTGCGGCGGCGGCTTAATCGCCGAGGCCATGGCTTGGCGTGGCGCCAAAGTCAAAGGCATCGACATGGGTGAGGCACCTTTGAACGTAGCAAAAATTCATCGCCTCGAAAGCGAACTTGACATTGACTACGAGCAAATGACCGCTGAGGAGCTCGCAGAGCGCGAGCCGGGGCATTACGACGTCGTGTGCTGCCTGGAAATGCTTGAGCACGTGCCTGACCCATCGGCGGTAATTGCAGCCTGCGCAGCACTCGCCAAACCAGGAGCAAATTTGTTTTTTTCAACGATAAATCGCAATCCGAAGGCTTTCGCCTTCGCCATTGTGGGGGCCGAGTATGTGTTAAACATGCTGCCAAGAGGGACTCATGAATACAGCAAATTTATACGCCCCTCAGAGCTAGGGCGGTGGATTCGTGACGCGGGCTTGCAACTCACTGATATGACCGGATTAACCTATAACCCGATCACAAAACACTATCGTTTGAACCCTAATGACGTCTCGGTCAACTACATGGTCCGCGCCGTGAAACCCGCGGCGCAGTAGAGAAGCTTTTTTCGTGAAAAGCTTCACTTGCCAACCCGAGGCCGTCATTTTCGATCTAGACGGCACACTCATTGATACGGCGGATGAGTTTATACGCGTGGTGCAACTCATGCGAAGTCAACGTGGATTACCTCCACTGCCCAATGAGCACGTGCGAAAAAGTGTGTCCAACGGTTCAGGTGCGCTGGTGACGCTAGCAGTGGGCAGCGAGCCAGGAACCGCAGACCATGAGCAACTTCGCCTGGAATTTTTAGAGCACTATGAACGCATTCTCGGCACCAGTGCATTGCCTTATCAGGGAATGCACACACTTGTGCAACAGCTGCACGATGCCGGCATCCCTTGGGGCGTCGCCACTAATAAGTTTCGCCGCTACGCAGAACCTCTCATGCGTGCGATGAATTTTCAGCCTCCGGCGAACAGCCTAGTAACACCCTGCGATGTTAGCCATGCGAAACCACATCCAGAGTCAATTTTACTGAGCTGCCACAATGTAGGTGCACTGCCTAAAAACTCCCTGTACATAGGCGATCACAAACGCGATATCGAGGCGGGCAATGCCGCCGGCTGCTTCACCATCGCAGCGAGCTATGGCTATATCGAAGATGGCGACGATCCTGCACAGTGGGCAGCTGACGCGCTAGCTAGTTCAAGTGAAGAACTAGCAGACATGATTATAAGGATGATTCAGTGACTTTTGTTCCAGAAGGTTGGCACCCAGCTGCCGACGAGCTTAACGGCAAGACTATTCTAATTACCGGCGCGGGCGACGGAATAGGCAAAGCGGTTGCCCTCGCCTGCGCGCGACACGGTGCTGAGGTGTTATTGCTGGGCCGCACAGAGAAAAAACTCGAAGCGGTCTATGACACGATTATGACCGAAGAACTAGCGACGCCCGGAATTATTCCCTGCGACCTTAACGAAGTGAGTCACGATGCTCTCTGCGAATTGGGCCGGGAGCTCGGAAGCAGCATAAACAAGCTAGACGGCCTGGTGCACAACGCGAGTATTTTGGGTGATCGCAAGTCAATGGCCCAGACCAGCGTCGCGACGTGGAATCAAGTTATGCAAGTCAATGTCAACGCGCCCTTTATGCTCACCCAAGTCATGTTGCCGCTCTTAGATGCGGCCCCCGAGGCATCGGTGGTGTTTACCAGCTCTGGCGTGGGGCGTAAGGGACGAGCATTTTGGGGGGCCTACGCCACATCAAAGTTCGCTACCGAAGGGATGATGCAGGTACTTGCAGATGAACTTACCAATACAACAAAAATCCGCGTAAACAGCTTAAATCCAGGGGCTATTAATACCGCAATGCGCCGTATGGCCTACCCCGCCGAACCACCTACTAGCAATCCAGATCCCGACGCGCTCGTGAGCGCCTGGCTTTACTTAATGAGCAACGACAGCGCCGCGCTCAATGGTCAGGCGCTCTCTGTTCAATCCTGAGCTCGGGCCGCTATCGCTTCTTCCGGCGCACGAATTTATCGTCCCCTTCGAACATGCGGCGATTCGCCTTTCGACCTGACTTTTTAGAGAGTCGATCAAGCTTTTCCTGTTCTTTAGGGTTCAGCACTT
>Ga0209137_1000443_pt1 | contig 44944 bp, 41 predicted proteins | sample SaaInl5LU_22_DNA_FD_184642 | JGI IMG/M metagenome (GOLD analysis project Ga0209137, IMG submission 184642) | Marine microbial communities from expanding oxygen minimum zones in the Saanich Inlet - ESP_105LU_22_DNA (SPAdes) (version 2) | ecosystem: Environmental > Aquatic > Marine > Intertidal... | reverse complement strand
ATTTCGATTGTCCCGATCCAGCAATGGAAAATTGGCTCTGAACAGCGCCGCAGAGCGTTAGAACATTTAGAAGTGTGTCATTAGCGCTAAACAGATTTTGTCCGCAACGGTCTTTGATATAAAACGTGTAGGCAGTGTTCGATGAAAGTCCTGTAAGGGTATAGGGTGAGGATACGGGACTGATGATTTGACCGGAGCCTAAAGCAAATCCTACCGGACCGTATTCTAAGACACTCACTGAGGAGGTACCCGTCCAATCTAATACGACGGCATAATCTGTGATGTTGGATGCAGCTAGACCCGTGGGAGTTGCACAGCTTCCGGTACCTTGATATAGTATATCATCGATACATACTGCTGCTGATAGTGGAAAGAACAATGTTCCTGGGATTTTACGAGCTTTCATGGTGATAATCACGGTATCTCCTGAAAATGCGGATAAGGATATTGTACTTTTAGTCCAAGATGACGTTGAGTTTGATTGCTGACTACCGGAAAGAAAGAACAGTAAGGTATCGCTTGTAGAAGGGGTACGTGCATATACATCTAATCCCCCGATACTTGAACCAAACATATGGTACCAAAAGGAAAACTCTGGCGATTGTAATTGACCAAGGGCGACTGGTGGAAATTCTATTGTAGCAGTATCATTCACAGCGCTATTCGCCCGAGCAAATAAATAACCGCTACTACCTCCGGTATGATCATTGTTCGGTCCTGTAAACGCAAAATGGTCAAACCCTGATCGCGCACCTGTCCAGAAGTAGCCCTTTCTATTATCTTCAAATCTAGTAAAGCAGTTACCTATCTGTCCAGATAAAGCGATCGAGCTAGGAGACTGCCATTGGTTATCACTAAAGTTGTTTTCATAAGGGGCTTCAAAGACGGTACAGGTGGTGAAGAAATGGATTCCAGTTACCCACGGACTTTGATCAGTGATACTACAAGACTTTCTCACTTGCCAGCTGTACTTTGTATTTGGGGTTAATCCAGTGAGCGTATGTGTATTTGAGTTGGTGGTCACCGTTGTCCAAGTTGAGGTTCCAAACTCACGGTATCGAATTTCATAAGTACTCGATACGTTTCCAACCCAATTCAAAGTTGCATCAACTGTTGAAACTGATACTGCCTTTGGAAATCTAGGTCGAGCACACGATGGACCGGAGTCTATTGAAATGTCGTCTATCGAGAAGGGTTGGCCTGGTTCCAGTGTTTTGGGAACATAGGAAAAGGTGATCCTTATGGTGTCATTTGGGTCCACATTAAGAGGAACAATTACTTCTTTCCAAGCAGCCGTTTGACTATTTTGTAAGGCGCCCGTGGTATCAAAAATGACCGTTTTGCCTGATTGAATGTTTTCTAGTGTAGCACGCAACGTTCCAAACTGTACTGGGTTGCCATTTGTGGGCTGCGCATTGGAGAAGGCATGAAGCCAAAATTTTAGCTCGGGATTTGAGAGGGCATTAACGGTAATCCATGGTGTCGTAAAGGAGAGGCTGTTCGGAGCGCTACTACCATTCCGATAATTCGTAGCTAAGAATTTACCAATTCCATTCGCAGAGTGATCTGTGATCGGACCTTCGAGTAAATTTTTAGGGCCTTGCGCTACTTTCCAATAAAAACCGGTGGAACCGGAGTCAATAAAACAATCATTAAATGTGCCTTTAAAAAACCAGCTTTGAGGTGCTATCCAGCTACTGTTTTCAAAATCTTCGGACCATGGTGCAGAAAAATATCCGCACTGTGTTTCGATAGTGATGTATTCTGACCAAGCAGAAGTATCGCCGCTAGTGCACAGTGAACGAACTCTAAAAGTGTAATCTGAATTTGGAACAAGACTAGTTAAGGTGTATTGATTGTTCGCAACCACAGCTGTAGTGCCGCCTAACGGAGCACTTGTTCCTTGAGCATATTCTATTTGATAATTGGGAGCGTTAGCGTCCCACTCAATGAAGGCAGTGGATAGCGAAAGGCTCGTCAAGCGAACTTTAATAGGTTTATCACAAGAAAGTGTATCCTCGCTAACTTCAAAATCGTCAATACTTATTCTAGAATTTTGCCCTTGATTAAATCCGTTAAGATCACGAACGGCTTTGAATCTAAAAGATACTGTGTCGCCACTAAAATTGGTTATTGGATAGATTGCTTGATGCCAAGGGCTGTTCGAAGAGACAAAAGCACCTGTGTTGGGTAACAACGTATCGATCACCGTCCAAACGCCAGACGTATCCTCGGTTATTGAAATTTCTAAATGTTTAATATCACTGCCAAAAAGATGGTACCAGAAAGAAACTTGTGGCGCAGTATCGTTGGCTAAAGAAATGTACGGGGTTGTTAGGGACGCTGAATCTGTATTTGATGCAAAAAAATAGGGATCGCAACTGAGATAACCCTGTCCACCTGATGTATGGTCAACGTTTGGACCCGTTACATTTGCTAAAGAAGAACTTGGTGACGGAGCTTTTATCCAGTTGTACGTTGTGTATCCATCCCTGTCCCAACAACCGTTGATTGAACCGCGATTGAATTGGCTCGAGGGTGCGATCCAACCACCAGAAATTCCCGAAAAGGCTTCTTTGTAAGGTGAATTAAATAAGCAAGGAGTAGCGGCCGAAGTAAGACTACATATTGTGTTATACTGAGCAGTTGTTGTAGACATCAAATCCCCCGTTGGAGAAGTGAATAGTACAGTCCCAAAAGAATTATCAGTGACGCTAAACGTACATTCTTCGGGATAGCTGCCGCCTCCTTGCCATGCAAAGAAGAGTGTATCGCCAGTCGAGCTAGAGAGCTGAAAAGTTGTAGAACTTCCGCTAGCCATGGTATAGCTCGATGAAGTATTCCCCGAGCTAGTTACGGTCAAACTATTTCCGTTCCAACCGTCACCATAAGAATCAAGCAATGTAAGTGTGTAGGAACACTGACCGGCGAGCGTATGCATGCCAAGAAGCAGAGTGATAAAAAACCAAAAAAGTGAAAATTTACCCTTCATAACCTATGATTAAACCTATCCGCTAAACATTTTGTTCATAGCGCAAAGCGAGGTATCGCTTACTCTGGATTATTCCATTATCTTCGAAACATAACGCACTAAGTCAGGCGCTACCACTTAAACACATGTACCCATGAAGAAATTTTTGATGCTTGTTGCATGCGCAACCGTTTTGTCTAGCTGTACTACCAAAGAAGAATGTACCATCGAGGGGCGCTGGGTGCTCGAAGGGTTTGACAACACCCTGTACGAATTCACAGACAGCCTGCGGCACACCATTTATTCGACCACCGGTACGTTTGGGACGATCGCTGATGCGATACCGAATCCAAATGAGTGGGTGATGGACGGAGACACTATAGATATTGACCTAAACTTCGGTAATCACTTACGAGCGTACCCGGTATTTGATTGCGATTGCAACGTTTTAGAATTCGTGACGCCGACCGGCACGATAGCGCATCGTAAGGAAGGAACTACCGCTGCGGATTGTCAATAACAGCATTCACGGATGAAATCGTCGACTAAATTACTTGTACTTCTAGGTATCGCCGCCCTCGCTTACAGTATGAACCCACAGGTAGAGGACTATCAAAACCAGGCCAATACGCTGTTTGCGAAGCAGATTGATCGTCAAGCTGCAAAAGGGAATCTGGCGGCAAAACTCGGAAAGGTTTTAGGAGCAAAGAATCTGGGAGAATTTCTGATCCGGGTGGATCGCCACGAACTGTACGTGCTTTCGTATGCGGAGGTATATTCTACGTTGGACGATTCGTATCAAGGCACCATGATCGGTCTCTTTGGTCAAATCTATGGCGTGCCTTCCACAAAGGCCCAGACTTCAGCGGCCTCCGTAAATTAACATCGTTATGATCAGCTCAACCCTACTGTGGGCCGTTTTAGTTGGCTTCACACTCATCGGAATCCTCCTAGGAAGAATGACTTCTACTAAAACGGTGGACGATTTTGCCCTAGGCGGGAGAAACATGGGCTTTTTCCCGTCTCTGATGACCCTAAGCGGGACCTTCGTAAGTGCGGTTACACTCATGGTATATACCTCATTTGTATACATTTACGGGGTAAGCGCCGCATGGATATTCATCGGATATACGCTGGGGTTTTTACTGTTCATTCCATTTTCCCTGCGCTTGTACCGCCTTTCTTTACAACACCAATTTTTTACACTCACCGACTATTTTGTATTCCGCTACGGACGCAAAACTGCCCGTTTAGTGATCGGCGTCATATTCGTTTGGTACGTCGGATTGTTGAGTACGCAACTCTTAGTAGGTTCAAACTTATTGAATGAGCTTGGGGGCGTTTCCGTGAATCTCGCAAAACTGGGGATGCTGATCACCGTTCTTATTTACCTCCTTGTAGGTGGTTTCGGCTCAGTGGTCAAAACAGACATCTTTCAGTTCATCGTTATCTTCTTGGTACTCATTCTCGTGGCCCTGACCTTAAATAAGGGGGGAGATGTACCACCGGAGATGTACGAGCCGTTTAATGCTGGTCCGGTGAATATCATCGCCTTCTTACTATTAGGAGTTTTAACGCCTTTCGCAACTCAAGATTATTGGCAGAAGGTCTTCGCCATGAAAAATGAAACCGTCGTAAAGCAAAGCTTTGCGGTAGGGGCAGGCGTAAACATACTGTTGACCTTTGCCCTAACCTACGTAGGACTCATCGCCCGTTCCTCATTTCCTGCTACCGGTGCGGTGGCGAATGAACATGCTGAAATGATGGTGCTCCGCACCTTTACAGAATTGGTTCCGCCAGAGTTCCAGATTTTTGTATTGATCGCGTTTTTTGCGGCCATTTTATCCACTTCGGATACGTATTTATTCTTGTTGAGTTTGAATGTGACGAATGATTTATTTCCTCAACGTGGAGAGACTGCCTCTTCGGGGATTCGCCGCATTCGATTTGCACTGGTGGGAGTCGGGGTATTTGCGCTTCTTATTGCGATGTACTTTCAGCGTATTGAGGACATCGTGGTGACCTTTAAAGCGCTGGGTATAGGAATTGCTCCTGTGATCTTCTTTGATTGGGCAGGGAAACACGACCGAAGAAGCGTGGTGGTCTCTTTGATTTCGATGATGGTACTCTCTTTAGGAGTGAGCCTCTATATGATGTCTTCAGCGGGAAAGATCAGTCCGGCGATCGCCTTTGTGAGTATTGGGAGCAGCGCCTTGATTTATGGCGTCATGTACCAATTTCGTAAAAAATAAAATGCCCCCCTTTGATGAGGGAGGCAGTGTTTAATAATTGCTTAGTTGAAGAGTTCTTCAACTGATGTGTCAGTGATGGTCTCTTCGAGTTGTGTATGAGGTAATCCCTCAATAACGTTTACCGGTTTCGCGGTTCGTTTAAATGATTCAAACATAGTATTTTGATTTGGTTGGTACCAATATACTAAAACAAAAATCATTCCAAAGTGAAGCCTGAGTTAAATTACTTATATTTTACGTAAAAGTATCATCTGAGACGATTAAAGCTTCACGATACGTTCCATTTTGAGAATGCCTTGAGCGCCCTGTACGCGAATGATGTACACGCCGCTTGCAAGGCCGGTCATGTCGAGATAAAGCTCGGCAGGTCCCGCTGGGAGCGTACGTGCAGAGAGTTGTTGAATGAATTGGCCGTTTTCGAAAAAGAGGTCGGCGGAAACTTCTTGTTCGGTATCTAGATTGAATTGGACTGTAACGTCCACACCGTCTACCACGGGATTCGGGAAGAGCGCACCATCGTCGGGATGGAGGGGTACGATCGTATCATTACCAAACACTTGCGCGATCCAAGTCCGATTTTGCGCAGGACCGTCTCCATAAAAACCGGCCATCCACACTTCGCTAGGGATAAGGGACCCGTCTGCTGCAAATTTATTTTGGACACTGAAGTAATCTCCCCAGCGCTCGTAACTGTCACTGTGTCGATCCACATGTGTTGTTCCTTCTTTCAACAACACTACATCTGAGAAACTCGTATCATTACCGAGCTGGACTGCGGCCACTCCAGGATGTCCTTCAGCCGAAGTGAAATTGAACCCGATCAAACATTGTATTTGATTCGGATGTACGCCCGACCACGTAATGTTCGGATAGCCGTAATCGCGAACGGGATGACTGAGCACTTGTGTACGTACTTTCGGAGTGCTGCTCGTCGCACCGTCAATAAAGCCGTGGTAAATCCCTGCATTTGCATTAGCACCGTGTGCGGTAGTACTTACAAACTGGATCCAATCGTCTTTCTGGATGGCGCCTAAAACACGAGCATCGTTCGTTTGAAGGCCTTTAGTAGCATCCGTGGTATCTGTATCGGCTTGCTTGCCGTTAGGGGGTACACCGTAGGGTAGGCTTGCAATCAATGCTTTGGTACTGATCGTGGTGTCTGTAGCACCTTCATTTAGCGAGATCAGGAAAAGGGTATCGTTTTGCAGATCGAAGTTACGGTTCGAAAGGAACTGTAAACGGTCACTGATGTTGTCGTGCCCACGTACTGGGTGAAGGTTGCGTGTAAAAGTGCCATTATGCTTGATCTGCGTATATACAGTGGCATTCACATCATTTCCAGCGAAGCCGGCATTTTTATCTAAGTGCCAGATCACAGAACCGTCAAAACCCACTTGCCAGCTGACATTTGGAATGATCAGGTTGGCCGTTACTACCAGCCCAGTTTCAGTTAATGCGATGGCCGGAAAATCTGTCCAGCGGTTGTTGTTGAGCGGGTTACCATCTAAGCGGTAGATGTTCCATGGATCTCTAGGATCGTTGGAAGAGCTGAAGCAAACGATGATGCGGCTGTTCGCGGCGTCATTGTCTTTTAGGAAAACCAGTACAAATCTATCTAGGGTAGGGTCGTAGATGAGTTTGGGATCGTAGTAATTCTCAAAACTAGAACCCCCTGCCATCTGCTGCAGGGAGCGGATGCCCAGTGGCCCTGGCATGAGCAGCTCACCCGTGTTTAGATCCTTCGCCCAAAACACTGAATTCACAGCCGCGCAAATAATACCGCTTTTACTGATCGCCATGGCGTTATCGTTCGGAATTCCTCCGGTAAAATCAAAGGGATTTCCTTGCGGTGTAAACCGGTAAATAGGTGTGCCGTAGCCTTGTGTCGGAGCTGTGATGGTGCTTGTTTTCGCAGCGCTCGTAGGCTTTGGGAAATTTCTAAAATCCTGCTGCTGCTTTTGGGTGAGTAGGAAACTCTTATAGCTGTCTCCGCCGGGCGATGGTGCACTCGTCGAATACATGTAGCTCACCAGTTCAGCAGGCGCCTTCGGATCAAAAGTACCCACATATTCGGCCTTCATTTGTTTTGAAACAAACGAAGTATTCTGGCCGGTGGAGAGTAGCGAGAAGCCAATCAAAGAAAGCAGTAATAGTTTTTTCATTTACGTCTGTATTACTCCCGGATTGTATCGTTTCATCTCCGGATTGTTATTGGCCATTTCCAGACCGTAGCTCAACCATTCGCGCGTCGTAGCTGGGTCGATCACGGCATCCACCCATAGGCGGGAAGCTGCGTAGTAGGGGCTGGTCTGCCTTTCGTAGCGCGCCTCTATTTCTTTTTGTAGTTCCTTAAGTTCAGCGGGAGTCAATTCTTTCCCGCTGCCTTTTAAACGCGATTTTTCTATTTGTAATAGAACTTTAGCGGCCTGTGCTCCGCCCATCACGGCAAGTTTAGCGTTCGGCCAAGCGAGCATGAGTCTTGGGTCATAGGCGGCACCGTTCATGGCGTAGTTGCCAGCACCATAGCTGTTTCCTACGATCACCGTAAATTTAGGTACCACGCTATTGGCAACCGTATTGACCATCTTGGCTCCATCTTTAATGATGCCGCCGTGTTCACTTTTGCTTCCCACCATAAATCCGGTGACGTCCTGAAGGAAGACGAGCGGGATGCGTTTCTGGTTACAATTGGCCACAAAACGTGCTGCTTTATCTGCGCTATCGCTATAAATCACACCGCCGAACTGCATTTCACCTTTAGCATTTTTACTGACTTCGCGGTTGTTCGCAACAATACCCACGGACCAACCGTCGATCCGAGCGTATCCACAAATGATGGTTTTACCGTAAGTTTTTTTGTATTCCTGCCAGCTCTCCTTATCCACGATACATTCGATGATGCGCATCGAGTCGAACGGTTTACCGTCGAAGGGAACATGTCCATATACTTCTTCGGTAGGTCGCATCGGTGGGAGTGGAGCGCTTCTGTCGAATCCGGCTTTATCAAAGGCTCCCATCTTATCGACAAGTCCTTTGATGGTCGTTAAGGCTTCTTGATCGTTTTCACTTTTATAATCGGTTACGCCGCTTAAATCGCAATGAGTATCCGCGCCACCTAGGGTTTCATTGTCTACCTCTTCTCCGATCGCTGCCTTGACCAGGTAGGAACCGGCGAGGAAAATACTCCCAGAGCCCTTGACGATGATACTTTCATCGCTCATTATCGGTAAATAGGCGCCACCCGCAACACAACTTCCCATGATGGCACTGATCTGAGGGATGCCCATCGAGCTCATCACGGCATTGTTTCTAAAAATGCGTCCGAAGTGTTCACGGTCGGGGAAAATCTCATCTTGGAGCGGTAAAAACACCCCTGCACTGTCTACGAGGTAGATGATCGGGGTATGATTTTCCAAGGCGATCTGCTGTGCACGTAGGTTCTTTTTGCCCGTGATCGGAAACCAAGCTCCAGCCTTCACGGTAGCGTCGTTTGCAACAATAATGCACTGCGTTCCGCTAACATACGCAAGCACGACAACGACTCCACCTGCAGGACATCCGCCGTATTCTTCGTACATACCGTCTCCCGCAAAAGAGCCCAATTCTAAGCACGGCTTGTTTTGGTCTGCTAGGAAAGCCACGCGTTCACGTGCAGTCATTTTTCCTTGGTCGCGCTGTTTTCGCAGTTTTTTGGTACCGCCTCCTTTTTCTATTACTGCTTGGCGGCGGTGCAGTTCGCTGACGAGTAGTTTAAGTTCGTCTTCGTTTTTGTTGTAGGATAGATTCATTTTGGGGCTTCTGTGTTTGTATCTAGGTTACTCTAGGACCAATTCATTCAAGTAGTCCCAAGAGCTTCGCCCTAAGTTAAAGAACAGATCCAAGGCACTCAAGTTGTCGAGGAAACCATTTTTATGCTTGAAAACTTGGTGGTACACCGGGAATTCAACGCTTGTGGATTGCTTTGGATGTAGGCCACGTCTATCATCTAGGGCTGTTTCCAGCTCAAAGCGTTCAGTAAAGTGCATCTCGGCAGGCACTTCCAACCAATCTAAAAATAGGGCCATCGTTGCGAGGTTAAGCTCCCAAAGCGTCGAATATCGCCGCTCGAGCAAGGCTTTGATGTCCGCAAACAGTACTTCGAAAAACGGTGCATTTGCATACGCCGTTTCGATGGCTCTAAGATGGTCTTGCACCCAATTCTCCCCGTAGCTGACGGGAACCTCCATGATGTTTTTGATCTTTCGATCAACCGGGACAGACAAGGTCTGAAGACCGTGCGGCCCGTGAATGTTCATCCGTGATCGATAGCTTTGTTTTTGAAAACGCTCACAAGCTTCCATACTGCACTGCTCGCTTTGCACGAGGTGTGCTAGCCAAACAACAGGAGGGAAGTAGGCCGTTGAGAGCAGGACGTGCATTATGCGGCCTTTTTTCGACGAACGAACTGAACGATCTGATATACGCCGACAAGTACGATGAAATACCAGAAATAGCTTCTTCGTTCGCCTTCGCCACCCACTGTGGTAAAGACACGATCCGTTCTGATCTTGTCCATTCCCTTACTGTGTTTGTCGTAGCTCATCCATATAAATACAGGTTTTCCGACGATGTGATCTTCTGGTACATAGCCCCATTTTCTCGCGTCCAAACTGTTGTGACGGTTGTCTCCCATCATCCAGTAATAGTCTTTTTCGAACGTGTATTCACTCGCAACAACCCCGTCAATCTCGATGGTTCCATCTTTTGATTTACGGAGGTCATGCCCTTCGTACACCCCAATTATACGTCGGTAGCTGTCGAAATTTTTTGAAGTAAGCGCCACAGTGACACCTGCCTTAGGAATGAAAATTGGGCCGAAATTGTCCCATGTATCGTCATAAGGACGTTCTCCATGCCCCGTATCTGGATTCGGGAACAATATCTCGCGCGCTTGACCTTCTTGAATCTCTAGCAGCCCTGCCGGCAACGACTGGTCCACCGCTTCAGTAGAACGCTGTGCTACCACAGGCCACACATTAACCACGTTCGGCATGGCTTTGATCCGATCAATGTGTCGCTCTTGCAAGAACATGATGTACTCATCCGCCGTACGCTGGTAAACGTCCTGATCGGTAGGGTAGGCTCGTTGCTCGTCCGAGGTTAAATAGTTGATGTCAAAGTCGCGCTTGAGTTGCTTTTTGTTAAATCCTTGCCCGTTGGTTTTCACATAGTAAAGGAACTGAGGGAAAGCACGGTCTGGAAAGTCGAATGCGTTTCCATTCACAAATACCTTGGTATTGATGATTTCAAGACTATCGCCCGGGGTTCCGACACAACGCTTCACGTAGTTTTCCTTTTTATCCGTTGGCATATCGTCCATAGGATAATTAAACACCACTGGATCACCCACTTCTACAGGATCTACCGCAGGAAGTCTCAGGTAAGGAATCTGTGGCCAAGTCACATAACTAGGTACCCCTAAAAACGGAACCTTATTGTGCACAAGAGGTAGCGAAAGCTGCGTCATCGGCACGCGCACCCCGTAGTGCATTTTGGATACAAACAAGAAATCACCGACCATCAAGCTTTTCTCCATAGAACTTGTAGGAATCGTGTACGCCTCAAAGGTGGTCGAACGAATCACGGTAGCCACGACAATCGCAAAGAAGATGCTGTTTACACCTTCTCCGAGGTTCTTTTTGATGTAGGCATCGTCTCGGCCCCAGTATTTCAGGGTTTCGCTGTAGTTCAAATAGGCTAAATACAGTCCCATCGAGCCCATCACAGCCGCGGTTTGCCACGTCTTTCTAAACTTAAATACATGCAGGAGTTCGTAGATCATGATGATGCCCATGACCACTCCGACCACAGGAATACAGTACAGAAGCACCCAGTAAACAGGACGCTCCGTGATTTTCACCAGTACAAACGTGTTGTACACAGGTACAAATGCTTCCCAGGCCTTACGATCTGCAGCAACAAAAAACTTCCAAGAAATGGCCCCAAACCATACGGCTTGGGCGATGATAAATACGATAAATTCCATGGGGGTAAACTACAGTTTAAATTGGGTCAAAAGTGTTAGTATAGTGTGAAAGCCTAGAGGCCTAAAACGTCTCGCATTCCAAAGCTGCCTTCCTTTCCAGGCAACCATTCGGCGGCAACTACCGCGCCTAGAGCAAAGCCTGTTCTATTGTGCGCTTCATGAGTTAAGGTGATGGTATCGATCGCACTTTGGTAACTCACGACGTGTGTTCCGCAATAAGGATCCTCACGTTCAGCACTGATCGGTAGCGCATTTTGCGCCCCGTCCATACTCCATCCATTCAGCGCCTCATAGGATGCCAAGATGCCTTCAGCGCTAGTGATGGCCGTACCCGAAGGAGCATCTTTTTTACCGGTATGGTGAATCTCGTGTACTTTCGGTGCGTAGGCATTGTGCGCGCTCATTATTTTTGCAAGTTGCTCATTTGCAATAAAAAAGAGATTAACACCTAAACTAAAATTAGAAGCGTAGATGAAGCCGGTTTTTGTTTTTTTGGCGGTCTCTTCGGCTTCTTCTTTTTGAGCCAACCAGCCTGTGGTACCACTCACCACAGGTACACCGAGCTTCAACAACGAAGTGATGTTTTCAAACGCGACTTCGGGACGGCTGAATTCGATCGCTACATCGCAACTAGCTAGGGCACTTTGATCTAACGGGGTTCCGTTATTGATGTAAACGATATGATGACCTCGCTCTGTAGCGATGGCTTCTATGGCTTTACCCATACGTCCGTATCCTATGATGGCAATGTTCATGGTAGTGTCAAAGTTAGTTTCAATCCTGGCGTGGCAACTGGCACGTTTGGTGTCCAGGCAGGGCACGTGACGGTTGGACGTAGGCTCAGATCGTCACTCACGTCAAAGTCAAAAAGATGTGCGTCGATATTCGCATCTAGAATACTTAGGCCATACACCGCGAAAATAGCGAAGAAGGCATACTCACGTTGGGTACGCAGCTGATCCATGTACCCAATCGCTTCATTCGCCACGCCGTTGCGCGTATTTTGGTAAAAGGGGGAGGGAACGGCCTCAAAGAGTTCTGGTGCTGCTAACTCAAGGTCTGTTCTGGTCTCTAGATCTGGCCGGTCTATGATGAATTCTAAAACGGATTTGTATTCATTGAAATCGCCGTTAAGTGCGGTGTAATAGTATACCGTGCCGCCCACTGCTCCCCAAACGATAGGAATCTTCCAATATTTTCGATTGTACGCCTGACCTGCTCCTGGAATCAAGGCGAGGGTGGTGGCCAATTTTATATTGTGCTTCGCCTTCGTATTTAGGTGCACTTCTTCATGCTCCTGTGTCAGCTGTTGCGCCGACACCATGCTTCCAAAGAAACAGCAAATAACAACGAACCAGAATCTACTCATTCAGCTTTGTGATAATCTCTTCAAGCTGCTTATCTGAAGCAAATGAAATTTGAATTTTACCTTTCCCTTGCGTGTTGCGTTGAATAGCAACAGGGGCATTAAAAAATCCAATCAACTGGCGCTCTAAGGTCTCTAAAGCTTCTGGTTTTGGTGCCGGACTGGGTTTCGGTGCAGGTTGTTTGAGCGCTTTGGCAAGCTTTTCAGTTTGACGCACACTAAGACCGTCTTTCAACACCTTTTTGTAGAGCTCGAGCTGTATGCTTTCTTCAGGAACGTTTAAAAGCGCACGAGCATGCCCCATGGTAAACAGTGCAGTAGAGGAGCCGTCACCGTTTTCATCAAAGGATTCGTTGCGGTGTATGTCCCGTAGTTCGGCTTGGATTAACGCTGGTAATTTTAATAAACGAAGGAAATTGGTGATCGTTGAACGTCCTTTACCGAGTCGCTGAGCTACATTCTCCTGCGTAAGACCTAATTCCTCCATCATGCGTTTACACGAGTAGGCCATTTCGATCGGATCTAAATCTTCGCGCTGCAGGTTTTCTACGATGGCCAATTCTAACAACTGTCTATCGTTTGCCAAACGCACATACGCTGGAATCTCCGTCAACCCAGCCATCTGAGACGCTTTGAAACGGCGTTCTCCAGAAATAAGTTCGAAGTTCATGCCGTTCTTACGCACAGTGATCGGTTGGATGATCCCCACCTCAGAAATGCTTTGTGCGAGTTCGACCAATGCGTCATTAGCGAAATGCGACCTCGGTTGAAACGGATTGGTTGAAATAGAGGCTATCGGAATCATGGCTATGGTTCCTACCAATTTTTCGGCTCCCATATCAGTAACCTTATTGACTTTAGCTACCTCATCTCCTAGGATCGCGGAAAGGCCTTTGCCCATTGCTTTCTTCGCCATAATTAGCCTTGTTTTGCAATTAATTCTTGTGCTAAAGCGAGATAATTCTCAGCACCAGTACTCCCAGCATCGTAGGCGAGGATGTTCTCTCCGTGTGAAGGCGCTTCGCTGAGTTTTATGTTTCTATGAATGATTGTATCAAAGACTATCCCGTCAAAGTGATTCTTCACTTCATCAGCCACCTGATTCGAAAGACGCAGACGGCGGTCAAACATGGTCAAAAGTAATCCTTGTATCTCGAGGTCTTCGTTGTGAATTTCTTGCACCTTTTTGATGGTGTTCAGCAGCTTTCCTAATCCCTCCAAGGCATAATATTCACACTGAATAGGCACCAAAACGCCATGTGCAGCTGTGAGTGCATTTAAAGTGATCAGTCCTAAGGAGGGTGCACAGTCGATGATGATGTAGTCGTAGTTATCGACAATAGGGGCCAAGCCACGTGCCAGGAAAGATTCGCGCTTCGGCTGGTCAATGATCTCTAGTTCCACGGCCACAAGATCCAGCTGTGCAGGTACGATACTCACATTACTCGCAGTAGTTTCACGGATCAGCTCTTGCACAGGAACAGCGCCTTCGATCAACTCGTAGGTACCTTGGGTTGCACTGTCGTAATCTACACCAAGACCGCTTGTAGCATTCGCTTGAGGATCGGCATCGATCAGTAGTACTTTCTTTTCTAGTGCGCCGAGAGCAGCACTTAGATTAACCGCAGTGGTGGTTTTTCCGACACCACCTTTTTGGTTGGCTATGGCAATAATTCTCCCCATCGTGAAACATTCATTATACTTCTCAAAAGTACGGGAATGAACGGGGAATTGCTAAAAAAGTAATTAACAACGCAGGGGGCTATTCCTCAGTGAATTTAGCGTCTATTTGAAGAGCGATGAGTTCCGAATAGTGTCCACCAGCGGCTTCTAATTCTTCGTGGGTTCCACTTTCAATCACAGCGCCGTCTTCCAAGCAAATGATTTGCTCACAGTGCTTTACTGACGAGATGCGGTGGGCAATGATGAGCGAGCTTACAGAGGCTGTTGCGGCTTTAATGTTCGAAAGGATAAGTTCTTCGGTCTCGGTGTCCACAGCGCTTAAACAGTCGTCAAACACCATAAGTTTTGGTGACTTTACCAGTGCCCGAGCGATACTCACGCGTTGTTTCTGACCACCACTTAGGGTGATACCGCGTTCACCAACTTTGGTTTCGTACTGCTTTGGAAACTCGACGATATTTTCATGAACACCTGCTGCTTTTGCGGCCGTTTCGACCTGCTGCATGTGCAAACGCTCCATTCCAAAGGCAATGTTATTCGCGATGGTGTCGCTGAACAAGAAGGCCTCCTGAGGTACCCATCCAAGGTAGGATTTCAGGGTAGGGAGGTGCCAGTTTTTAACGTCCACTCCGTCGATCAAAATACGTCCTTCGCTAGGGTCGTACTGACGTACTACAAGCGCAGCGATGGTGCTCTTGCCTGAACCGGTCTTGCCTAAAATTCCCAAGCTTTGGCCGGAAAGCAATTCAAAGCTGACCTGGTCTAGTGCCTGGATGCCACTATTTGGGTAGGTGAAACTTACGTTTTCGAAAGCGATGTGTCCTTGGAATTGGTCCGGAGCATGATCGCCCGAAACAAAATCGGGTTCCTCGTCTAAAAATTCATTCAAACGCTGCATCGAAGCCGCGGCACTTTGGACCAAACTCGTCACCCAACCGATCGAAGCGATGGGCCAAGTCAACAAATTCACATAGTAGATGAATTCCGTAATGTTCCCAGCAGAAACTTCACCAGCGAAGTACAAGCGACCACCTACGAAAATGGTGATCAGTGTACTCAGACCGACCATGAGAATCATCAGCGGCTGGAAGGTGGCATTCACGCGAAACAGCTTCTCGTTGACTGAACGGTATTCAAGTGCTTGCTCCTTAAAATTGGCCGCGAACCAAGGCCACTTGTGATATGCCTTGATCACTCTGTTTCCCGCAAAGGACTCCTGAGCGAAGGTGCTCAGATCTGAAAGCTGCTCCTGAACACGCTTGGAACGACGGTTGATTAGGTTGGCCACTTTATACACCAAAAATGCCAAGAAGGGCAGTGGTATCAGGGTGAGTAGCGTCAGTTTAGGACTCACGCTGATCATGATGCTGATCACCAAAATGATGGTGAATCCGGTATTTAAGGCATACATGATGGCAGGACCGACATACATACGAACCTTGCTTACATCCTCAGAGATGCGGTTCATCAAATCTCCGGTGTTGTTGCGTTTGAAAAAGCGCGCGGTCAATTTTTGATATTGATCGAACACGACATTCTTCAGGTCATACTCTATGTGTCGAGACATCACCACGATGGTTTGTCGCATGAAATACATAAAGGTTCCCTGTAAAATGGCCGAGGCAATGATGTACAATCCGTAGCGGATGAGTTCCCAGCGGACGTCATTGTTTTGAACGTTCCCCAGTTTGTAGTCCTCTATAACTGTTGCAATGGTGTCGAAACTATTCCTGATCAGTAGCGCAGGGAAGAGTTTGAAAATCACCGAGATGATCACGAAAAACGCACCCGCTCCGAGTAGTCCCTTGTATTTAAGTAGGTATGGGTTGAGATTTTTTAGAGCGTTCATTTACGGATATGCGTCTAGAGGTGTGTATATTTGCAGCAAGAATAAAGCTCTTTGCATGCGGTTGCCCAAAAATAACACCAGTTTGATGAAACTAGTTCGGTTTTCCCGGGAACTGTATGATTTACCCTCAATTTTATGATTACAAGAAGACACATCCGAATCAAAGTGTTGCACCACCTCTATGCCCATGCTCTTGATAATGAGATTGGTGCGGCCACGCTTTTGAAAAATTTGCAGAAGTCCATCGAAGAAGTTCACGTACTTTTTGCTTGGGACATTAACGCATTTTTGCGTTTGCACAAGATCGCTTCGGAGAAATTGGAATTCATGAAGAAGCGCAAGGTCGTGGAACAGGACCAGGTGGAGCGTTTGGAGAAGTTTGTGAACATTCCTTTTTTCGAAATGTGTGCCCTAAATGGTGCTTTATCCACGTTGATGGAAGCCTCGAACGTAGACTGGTCGGAATACAGCCAGCATTTTAATAAGCTTTGGGAGCAGCTCTACACCAGTGAGCGTTTTGACCAATTCATTCAAGACGGCAACTCCCAGCCGAGTCAAAAGCGCTTTCTAAAAGAGGTCTATCAAGAATACGTTGCAGAGAATGAGTTCCTTCATGACATTTATGAAGACATCCACGCACAATGGAGCGATGATCTTGACGCGGCTCAGATGATGAGTGCTAAAGTGATCTCAAGTTGGAGCGAGGAACGGTCTGAACTCATCATTCCGCAGTTGTTTAAAGACGAGGAAGATGCCGCTTTCGGTCCGTTTTTGATGCGTAAGTACTTTGAATTCTCAGAGGACAGCGTAGAAAGAATCAAGGAGAAGAGTAAAAATTGGGAAAGTGATCGTATCGCACGTACCGACGTTTTACTTATGAAATTGTGCATTGCAGAGTGGCGCGGTATGGATGAAATCCCCGTAAAAGTATCGCTCAACGAATACTTGGATTTGGCCAAGCAATACAGCACCCCTAAAAGTTCTTCCTTTATCAATGGGATACTTGATAAAATCGTTACTAATTTGCGAGAAGAAGGCGTACTTCAAAAAGTAGGTCGCGGAATGATTGATTAACACAAAACAATTCGAACAATGAAAAAAGTTTGGTTAGCAGCAGTAGTCGCTTTAACTATGGTCGCATGTAATGATGCAGCAGACCGCATCGAGTCATCACAGCCAGAGGCTGCAGGTGAAGAAATGATGGAATCTCTTCCTGTCATCGCATTCGAATCTAACTTCCATGACTTTGGTGAGATCACAGAAGGTGTGGTTGCAGAGCACGTATTTACTTTTAAGAACGAAGGTGAAGGGCCGTTGATCATCTCAAATGCGCAAGGTTCGTGTGGATGTACAGTTCCTGTATGGCCACGTCAGCCGATCGCTCCAGGAGAAACGGGCGAGATCAAAGTAAGCTTTAACTCGTCTGGCCGTGCTGGAAAGCAAGACAAGCGTGTTACACTTACCACGAATGCAGTGCCTCAAACGAAGGTGCTGAACATCACATCACAAGTAATCGCAAAAGCAAAATAATGACGATATTCTTACAAGCTGCCGCAGGTGGTGGCATCATGAGTTTCCTTCCATTCATCATGATCTTGCTGGTCATGTATTTGTTCTTCTTCCGTCCGCAGATGAAGAAGCAGAAGGAGGAGTCGAAATTCCGCCAAGAAGTTAAAAAAGGTGCTCGCATCGTTACAACTAGCGGTATTCACGCAAAGATTTTAGAGGTTGGTGACAATTTCTTGATCATCGAAAGTGAAAACAGCCGACTCAAAATCGAGAAAAGCGCTGTGAGTAAAGAGCTTAGTGCTCAATACCAGAAAGCAGAGAAATAGTATTTTTAAACCGGCCCTTGAGGCCGGTTTTTTTATGTCTAGAATGAAATCCATACTTCGACCCGATGCTCTTTTATTCATCGCTCTTGCAGCGGTGTTCTGGTTGGTCATGACAGTGAGCAATGCAGATACAGCACGAGTGGTGAATGTAACAGTGGTCTCAGACCAGCGCATCGTCGATGATTTGTGGTTGCTAGACACCACTGCTACCTTACAGGTACGTGTAGCTGCTCAAGGAATTAATATCCTGGGCTTGCGAAAGCTTAACAGTACGGTGCTGACCATTCCTTCTGAGTTTTGGAATACGGAACAGGGTTCGGCACGAGTGAAGGGGTCTGACCTTTTGGCGTCTATTTCTGATGCGTTTGGAAACTCAGCCGTACAGGTGATCGATGAGTACATCACCTTTCCGAGTACGGAGGTCGTTACCAAGCTTCAACCGGTGCGTGTGGATGGGTCGGATAGATTGACGCTGCCTTCGGGATGGAATTGGCTTGAAAAGCCTCATATCGAACCCCTTGTGATAGAAGTCCGAGGTCCAAATACACTACTGTCATCCGCCACGCCGTTCATTACCATAGCGCCTCGAGAGTGGGAGGGAGCGATGGGACTGTCTTATGAGGTCAGTGGTTTGCCTTATGGTTGTACTACATCTTCTGACGAGATCATTTTGCTGGGCCATTCTGCGGTGTGGGCAGAGCGAAAAATCACGATAGAAATCCAAGAGGGATCCAGAGTATATCCGGTAGAAGTCTGGCTGAGCGGTCCTGCGGAAGAGCTTAAGCGTACGAATGTCGAAACGCTTGGGACGCTAGAATTGGATCGCAAACAAGAGCACGTATTGATCGACTTCAAGCCTGGGTCTAAAAACTTAAAGGTTTTACGAGTTAGCCCCTCGGATTATCCTATTTTCACTTTCTAGATGAATTCGAAAGTGATTTGCATAACGGGCGGTATAGGTTCCGGGAAGTCCACCGTATGTGCGCTCATAGAGCAGCGCGGCTTTCCTGTGTACTACAGCGATACGCGCGCGAAAGAGTTAATGGAAGGCGATTCTAAAGTAGTTGATGCGATTATAGCGCTCTTTTCTGAAGCTGCCTACCAAGACGGAGCGTTAAACCGTCGTTTTCTTGCAGATCAAATTTTCACCAACCCAATCTTAAAGACACGTCTTGAGGAGATTGTCCATCCGGCGGTCCGCGAAGATTTTAAGACGTGGTGTTCGGATCAAAGCACTTCATTCGTTTTTAAAGAAAGTGCCTTGGCCTTAGAAGTCGCAGATGAGAGCTGCTCCTGTATAGTGAGTGTCATCGCAGATCGAGAGCTTCGCATTGCACGTGTGTTATGTCGTAACATGGACTGGTCGCTGTCTCAGGTATTAGAGCGCATGAAACATCAAACTTCCGACGCCGAACGAGTGGAAAAATCAGACTTCATCGTTCGCAATGATAACGATATCGACGAGTTAGGCACAGAGGTGGATCAGCTTCTTACGATGCTCAGTGACATCTGAACTAGGCCGTTGGGATAGCTTCTTGTTCCTGAATTTTTCCAAGTATGGCTCGTGGCGTTTGCCCGGAACAAAGGAATGCCCTCTCCTAAGGTCACAGGAACATAAGTGAGAATAAGCTCATCGATCAGACCTTCTTCATGCAGTCGAGCATTCGTTGCGCCACCACCGATAATCCAGATCGTCAATCCTTCCTTTTGCAATTCACGAACCACTTCTGCAGGGGATGCAGTACGGATTTCTACGCCCTCATCGACACTGGGTACATCATCACTATTGCTCAAAACGATGCTTCGTTTTCCGTGATAGGGATAAGCGCCTTCAAACTCCGAAACTTGCTTGTAGGTATTGTATCCCATGACTACTACATCTACAGAATCGTAAAAAGCAGCATACCCATAGTCTTCCTCTGGAATGGTGTAATTAGGATCATCTAAGAAGGCAACGCTTCCATTTTTGGAAGCTATGTATCCATCTAATGTTACAGCAGTGTAGAGAATAGTTTTAGACATGGGGGGTAATAGGCTTAATGTTCAACGCGAATGGGTCAAAAACCATGCCGATTTCATGCCTCCTACAATAAATCATTTGCGAGGTTGGCCAATTCTGAACGCTCTCCTTTTTCCAATGTCACATGCGCATAGATGTCACTTCCTTTGAGTTTATCAACGAGGTAACTCAACCCGTTGGATTGTTCATCTAGATAAGGCGTATCGATCTGGCGCACATCACCCGTGAAAATAAACTTTGCACCATCGCCCGCACGAGTAATGATGGTCTTAATCTCGTGAGGAGTGAGGTTCTGACTCTCATCCACGATAAAGATGATATCCGCTAAGGAACGTCCACGAATGTAGGCGAGGGGAGTGATCAAAATTTTCTCCTTTTCGACCATCTCTTCCAACTGCTTGTACTCCTTGTCTCGATCTGAGAAAGTGTTCTTGATCAATTTCAGATTATCCCACAATGGCTGCATGTACGGACTGATCTTCTCTGATGCGTCGCCAGGAAGGTAACCAATGTCTCTATTGGACAGCGGGACAATAGGACGCGCTAAATAAATCTGTTTGAAATCTCGGCGCTGCTCTAAGGAAGCGGCCAGGGCAATCAACGTCTTTCCTGTTCCCGCCATACCGGTTAACGTCACCAGCTTGATGTCCGGATTCAGAATGGCATGAATGGCAAAGGCTTGCTCTGCATTGCGCGGCTTGATGCCATACACACTGCGCTTGTCTATATGATCCAGTGTGCCGTGTATGCTATTGTAAAAAGCCAACCCAGAACTTTGATCCGTTTTAAGAATAAAATAGCTGTTCGGGAACGGTGTGAAGTCCGGATTCTGAGCCTTCACTTCATCGATATCTACGCGCTTTTTCTCATAGAGTTTGCTTAGAGTGTCAGGGTGAATGTCCACAGTAGACTTCCCATGAAATAGGGCATCAACATCTTTGATTTTCCCAGTCAAATAATCCTCAGCATCTAAATCTAGTGCTTTGGCCTTCAGACGAAGGTTAATGTCTTTCGAAACGAGAATCGTTTTTCGGCCTTGTTCTTCTTCACGAACATTCATCGCCGCGTTGATGATCTTATGATCCATCTTACGGCCTAGAATTTTCTCTGCATCTGTCCCGTCCATTCTCGAAGTGTCCATGACGACTTTGATTCTGCCGTCCCTATGCTCCGCGATCGGTAACCAATTTGTAAAGTTTTTCCCTTCGGTTATTTTATCCAGCGTTCGTATGAATTCACGCGCCTCATAATTCTTGGAATCGTGGCCTTTTTTGAATTCATCCAATTCTTCCAAAACGGAGATGGGCAGCACGACATCGTGCTCTTCAAAGTTGAAAATAGAGTGGTGGTCAAAAAGAACAACGGAAGTGTCCAAAACGAAGATTTTCGTCGCTGTCGTCTTGGTCGATTTCGTTTGCTTAGCCATAGTAGTTTGATTAGTGTGCTTTGAAATTACCCATTAATCCTATTGCGCTATGTTAAAACAAGTTTAACTATACCCGTTATTAACAACACGGGGTGTTGATATCTCTGTTTTTCGGTCAAAAAAAGTCCCAAACGCTCGACGGCACTTGGGACTTTGTAGTCGGTATTTCTTACCTGCACTTTATTTTACAGCAGTCAACGTTTTGGGAGCACCCTCTAGGATTTCCTTGCTCGCTTCTGCTTTGAACTGAGCGAAGTTTTCTTCAAATTTCATGGCCAATTCCGAAGCTGCAGCATCGTACGCATGTGCATCAGCCCAAGTAGGTTTTGGATCAAGCAACTCCGCAGGAACGCCTTCACATGAGGTCGGCATGGCTAAACCAAAAATGGGATGCTCTGTATACGCAACATGATCAAGCTGTCCATTCATAGCAGCTGTGATCATAGCGCGCGTGTAGCTAAGTTTCATGCGTTTTCCTGTTCCATATCCGCCGCCGCTCCATCCGGTGTTGACTAACCAGACGTTTACGCCAGATTTTGTCATTTTCGCACTCAACATGCTTGCATATTTTGTCGGATGCAATGGCATGAATGGCGCTCCGAAACAAGCGCTAAACACCGCTTTAGGTTCAGTTACACCTTCCTCGGTACCGGCAACTTTCGCAGTGTACCCACTGATAAAGTGGTAAGCTGCTTGACCAGGAGTAAGTTTCGAAATAGGGGGCAGTACACCGTAGGCATCTGCGGTTAGGAAGAAGATATTTTTTGGATGGTGCGCTAGCGAGCCCTTTTGAATGTTTCTGATGTGATCGATCGGGTAACTAACACGCGTGTTTTGCGTGATTGACGAATCCTCAAAGGCAACAGTCTTGTCTTCGTTGAGGGTTACGTTTTCCAGTATCGCATGTGCCTTGATGGCATTAAAGATGTCCGGTTCTTTTTCAGCGCTGAGATCGATGACCTTCGCGTAACAACCGCCTTCAAAATTAAAGATGGTATCATCCGCACACCAGCCGTGCTCATCATCACCGATGAGCTTACGGTTTGGATCCGCACTAAGGGTGGTTTTTCCGGTACCCGACAGTCCGAAGAAAATGCTCGTATCGCCTTGGTCACCAACGTTTGCGGAACAGTGCATGCTCAGCACATCTTGTTGATGTGGAAGGATGTAGTTCAGTGCGCTAAAGATTCCTTTTTTGATTTCTCCGGTATAGCCTGTACCACCGATGATGATGGTTTTTTCAGTGAAGGAAAGAATCGCAAAGTTGGACTGACGTGTACTGTCACGTTCTGGGTCCGCTAGGAATCCAGGGGCGTTGATTACGGTCCAGTCGTTGTTGAAATTGGCCAATTCCTCTTCTGAGGGACGAAGGAACATGTTGTACGCAAACTGATTGCTCCACGGATATTCGTTAATCACACGAAGTGACAAGCGGTATTTCTCGTGAGCACCGGCGTACGCGTCACGCACGTAGACTTCTTTGTCCTCAAGGTAGGCGCAGAGTCGCTCCTTTAAGGCAGAAAAATTGGCGGGGTCAAAAGGCTTATTGATCGGCCCCCACCAAACAGAGTCTTTGGTCAGATCGTCTTTTACAATGAAGCGGTCTTCGGGAGAGCGTCCGGTGTATTTCCCGGTGTTCACTGTGATGGCACCATGCGCAGTGCGCGTTGCCATTCCTTTTGCGATACTGTGTTCTTCTAGAATTGAAGGGTCAAGGTTGCTAAATACAACGCTTGCCTTGATGCCTAGGGCGCTCAAGGATTCCAGGTGGTTCTTGGAATTCATGTTTAAAGTGGTTGGTTCTACTAATAGGTTGTAACAAAGTTACATTTCCCATTTACTTAGATCACTCTAGTGGTCAAGAATTATCCTTTGATATTCAACTTTTATCCACATCTGTGGCAGAACCTGAATCTTGGAAGGCTATTATCGATGCCCAGCCTGCGATGAACATCAAGCCGCCGATCGGAGTCACAGGGCCTAAAAACGACAGGTTAACTCCCATGAGATCATCTAGAGTTAATAGGTAGATGCTGCCACTGAAGAGTAGAATGCCGAGCATGAAGAATTGGGCAGAGCGTTTAAACTCGGATCGAAATAGCACCGGGAGCAGGGCTACGGTGTGTACTAAATGATAGGTCGTTCCTGTTTTAAAGGAGGCTAGACTCTCAGGAGTGAGTACATCCTTCAGGGCGTGAGCTCCTAACGCACCGAGAATCACCGCGGTTGATCCAAAAAAGGCAATGAGTTTTTTCATGGAGGGAATTTAAAGAATCTTTGAGGATGTCCGGTGTTGAGAATTAAACAAAAACTATATATAAAGTTAGATTACGAACAAAGCGGTTTTGTAGTATTTTAGGAATTCACAGAAAGAATATCCTATGAAACGCATCTTATTAATTGGGGCAGGACTCAGTACCAAAAGTTTAGTACCCTATTTGAAACAACGTTTACAGCGTGAAAATTGGTTTTTGACCGTTCTAGATCGCGATGTTCAAGTAGCTGAGCAAAGACTCGGGACCCCGAATGAAAGATGCGTTGCAGGAGCCCTAGACATTACTGACCTTGATGCGCTTTCTAAAGCGATGGACGATACGTTTGTAGTCATTTCAATGGTGCCTGCGCACATGCACATGTCGGTAGCTAAGGTGGCCTTGGAAAAAGGGGTTCACCTGCTTACAGCCAGCTATTTGACGAATGAAATGTCTGCCTTAGATGCAGAAGTGCGTGCCAAAGAACTTATGTTCTTAAATGAATGTGGATTAGATCCGGGCATCGATCATATGTCTGCGATGCGTTTACTAGATAAGATTCGCGATGAAGGTGGAAAGATCAACCTCTTCGAGAGTTTTACGGGCGGTTTGTTAAGTCCAGAGAGTGAAGGCGATAATCCATGGCGCTACAAGTTTACTTGGAACCCAAGAAACGTCGTTTTAGCAGGTCAAGGAGGCGCTGTGAAATTTATTCAAGAAGGAAAGTACAAATACATTCCTCCGCACATGGTTTTTAGACGTACTGAATTTATGCGAGTCGAAGGCTACGACAAATTTGAAGGTCTAGCCAATAGAGACAGCTTAAAATACCGTAAAGCCTACGGATTAGAAGAGGTAGATACTTTGTACAGAGGTACCCTGCGCCGCCCAGGTTTTGCGCGTGCTTGGGACTGTTTTGTAAAGCTCGGTATGACCGACGATAGTTATGTGATAGGGAATACCGATGCCTTGTCATTCAGAGACTTTACGAACCTTTTTCTTGCCTATAATCCTAGCGACAGCGTCGAACTCAAGCTCAAGCATTATCTGAACATTCCGCAGGATTCTGACATCATGGATAAGCTCATCTGGTCTGGAATATTTAAACCGGACCAATTCCCGTTCAAAAGCGCAACACCAGCACAATGCTTAGAACACATATTACGCCAGGTCTGGAGTTTACAGCCTGAGGATAAAGATTTGATTGTTATGTTCCACAAAGTAGGCTGGGAGAACAATGGATCCTCTTACATGATTGAGAGCTCCATGGGGGTTGAAGGTGAAGATGCACAACACACCGCTATGGCAAGTACCGTGGGTCTTCCACTTGCGATTGCAGCGAAAAACATCTTGAATGGTACGATCCACGCTCCGGGCGTTCACATGCCTACTACTCCAGAATGGTACCATCCTATTTTGGACGAGTTAGAACAAGATTTCGGGGTGAAATTTACCGATGTAGAAGTGCCGTATAAGGGCTATTAAATTAAAGGCTTGCGTAAAAAGGAGAGAGTAACGATAGGGCAGGAGTGGTGTACGCATTCTCCTCCGTGTAGAGTACCACTTCCTCCTTTCTGGGTTCCTTAGTAGAATCTTTCCCTAAACCGATGATTACGCGGTTCGCTTCACGCTGCTCTTTGGGTTTAATGAAGATTAGCGCATAGGGATACATGCCTTCGTCGATTGCTTCTTCTAGAAAAATTTTCATTCGATCTACAGGTAGAATGCACCAAAACTCGCCGTGTTCTTTAAGTAACTGAGCGCTTTTTTCGATCAAACTCTTGAAGTCTAGCGTCAGTGCATGGCGGGCAGAGGCAACCCCTTGGTCGGCTTTGGTCGGCCCGTCCTCAAAGTAGGGTGGGTTGCTTACAATGAGGTCGTATTGCACGTTCAATTCAAAATCCTGAATAGGTTCATGGTAACATACCATTCGACCACTAAACGGACTGTTTTTGAAATTTTCGGTGGCCTGACGTGCGCTCGGTCCGTGGATATCGACGGCATCTATGTATGCCTTTTCAAAACGCTGAGCCAGCTGCAAAGCAATGACCCCGCTTCCGGTGCCTACGTCCAAAGCGGCTTGCAATTTCGAAGCATCAAAATTCTTTCCAGCTAACGCTCCGAGCAAGCATCCGTCTGTATTCACGCGCATGGCACATTTGTCGTGTGCTACGCTGAATTGTTTCATTTGAAAAGGTCCTGTGTGCTTCATACACCTCCTGTTAAACTGAAAATTTTCGGGCGCAAGGTGAAGAAATAGATGATATTGACCAAGCTAAAGATGAAATAATAGAAATTGGCATGGATCAAGGTGAAGGTCAAAAGCAGGATCGTTCCAAACTGGACTAACGCCCACTGGTAGATGTGAATTCGCGTAAGGATTTGAAGCTTTTCGTCCAATTCTTCTTCCTTCGAGATGCGCTCCATTCCCGACTTCCAGACCTGTTTACCCATCAAGCCAAGTACTATGGCCATTCCAGGTATAGATAGTGCGGTACCTATTTCCTCTGCTGGAAAATATACATCTACCTGATCACTCGCGATGTAGATGACCACTACAGTGAGCATCAACTGCATCATGAGCAGCACAGAATAGATTAAGTGTAAAGATTTAGGATCGTATGGATAGCGTTCATTCATCTGGAGATTACTCTTGGAGCTCTAGCAGCCCTTCCGGTAATTCAAGATAAATGATTTTTTCTTGGTTATCGATCTTTTGAATAAAAGCGTCGACTGCAGGGATCAAATGTTCGGTTTCTCCTTGCTGAACGACGAATAGATTCTGTGCGGTGTTTTCAATGACTTCCACAATGGAACCGATGTTCGTAATACCATCGAATACACTAAAACCTACGATGGCTTTATCGTAGTACCCCTCGCGAGGTGCGGGAAGCATCTCTTTTGGGAGGTAGGCCTGAGCACCTACTAAGCGGGAAGCGTGATCGGCTTCCACATCTTCAAATTTTACGATGAGCTTTTTTTCATTGAGTTTACCTCGTTCTGAAAAAAAGAAAGGAACCAGTTCCGAGCCTATTTCTAGGAGAACTGATTCCAAATTCTTGAAGTATTGCGGGGTCGTTGAGTCGATGTGTAAAACCACAGCGCCCTTGTACCCATGGAGCTTAGTAATCTTTCCTAATGAAAAGCACGTCTCCTTCTGCACAATTACTCAGCGCTTTCTTCTGCAGGAGCTTCTTCAACAGCAGCTTCAGTTTCTTCTTCAGCTGGTGCCTCTTCAACTACAGGAGCGTTTGCCGCAGCAATAGCAGCTTGACGAGCCTTGTTTACTTCACTTTCCTTCGCTAGACGAGCAGTTTTATCTGCAGATTTAGCGTCGTTGATAGCCTGAACACTCTTGCTAACCTTGTTTTCTTTGTCAGATGACCAAGCTTCAAATTTAGCCTCTGCTTGTTCTTCAGTCAAAGCACCTTTGCGTACACCCTCTAACAAGTGCTTCTTCATCATCACACCTTTGTGTGAAAGAATTGCACGTGCAGTGTCTGTAGGCTGAGCACCTTTCATGACCCAAGTCAAAGTAGAGTCAAAGTTCAGATCGATAGTTGCTGGGTTGGTGTTTGGGTTGTACGTACCTAATTTCTCGATGAAACGACCGTCACGCTTTGAACGTGAATCTGCTACAACGATAGAATAGATAGGACGCGCCTTGCGACCACCTCTTTGCAAACGAATCTTAGTTGGCATAATTAATTGTTTTAAAAGGGTCCGAAACCCCGTTAATTAATAAAATAGAGGTGCAAAAGTACGGAAAAATTGCAGTTGTGCACCTCGCTTAGAATTATCTTTCAATATGGATCACCTTGCTGCCATCAGTTTCCATCGAAAACTCAAAAGGCTCAGCATCTAAGTCAAGCATGGCTTGATCCACAGCGGTATGGTTCTCTTCAGGGACGTAGAACAGCATAAAGCCACCGCCACCAGCACCTAGAAGTTTCCCGCCCAGTGCACCTTCATTTCGTGCGGCATCGTACAAGGTGTTGATTCGTGGATTCGTGATTCCCGAAGCCAAACTTTGTTTGAGCATCCAATTTTCATGAAGCATCTCACCAAAAGCATTCAGATCTCCTTCGATCAGCGCTTGTTTTAGCTCGTAGACCAGATCCACCATGCGCGAAAGTGCATTGAATTTATCTTGATCCGATGTGTTCTTTTTTTGTTCCGCCAAAATGGCACTCGCGCTGCGCTGGTTGCCTATGTAGTAGAGCTTCAAATTTGAATTAAGTCTAGAACGTATTTCAGACTTTAAATACACAGGGTCTACGTTAACACTGCCATCTGGATGAAACTCGATCACGTTGAGTCCACCGTAGGCCGCAGCATACTGGTCTTGTTTGCCGATAGGTTCTTTCAACATATCTATTTCTACGCGGCAAGCACCAGCTCCTAAGTCTTCCTTTGTAACATATTTGCCCGTGTAGGCGCTCAGGTTGTGCAAGAGTCCCACGGTGAAACTTGAACTACTTCCCATGCCCGTTCCGCCAGGAATGTCTGCAATAGAACTTACTTCTATGCCGTTTACCTTGTAATCTTTGAGTACGGATTTTAAGATCGGATGTTGCAGGTCTTCTACATCGTCTACCGTTTCGGTTTGGGAGTATTTACATCGAATCTTGTTCTTCTCAAAAAATTGGTGCGAACTAATGTACATATACTTATCGATCGTTGTACTTAATACGGCGCCTTTTCGCTGAGAAAAGAAGGCTTCAAGATCGCTGCCTCCGCCTACAAACGAGATTCTAAAAGGTGTTTTAGTGATAATCATGTCCCAAAGGTAGCATTTGTTGATAACCTAAAGTTTTCCAAACTGATAATATAATTGACACATAAGCGTAGTTTAGTAAGTATTAATGCTCACAAAAGCGCTCCACATGAAAAAAATGATGACTATTGCACTCTTAATGCTACTTACGAATCACATACATGCACAACGAAGAACCGTTGTTGTACCTGCTCCTCAACCTCCTGGCGTTCCGATCGATGGAGGGATATTAGCACTCTTACTGGGTACAGGAGCGTATGCAAAGTTCAAAATTTCCAAAACACAAAATCAATAAATCTATGTTTACGAATACAGCCAGTATTCAGTCGAAGACTGCATTTTTTGTGCAGGAGTACACCCATCGGGTACTGACAAAAATGAAAGAAACTTCGAATGTGACCTACTACACGTTGCTCGATTGTCAACAAACCATGTGCAGAACCATGAATACGTATCATGAATTGACCTCATTAGAAGACCAGATCAAAGCGTACGATACTTACACGTTTGCGCTTGCGAGAAGTACAGCTATTACGCAACAGGTATCGGAAAAATTGGATTTGTATCCATCGATCGAGGAGTACAATAAGACTACTGAGCGATATTATCTGCGTCTAGTTGCTGAATCTGCTCGAAAAAAGGTGCATCTGCATAACATTCAAAAGCTCAACTAATTCACGCATTACGCTTAATACCAAACTCACAATGAACAAGTACTCAATCTGGGGGATTTTACCCATGATGATGCCCCCAGCAACCATGAATAGAGTAGAAGAACCCCATTCTACCTTATCCACTTATAACACTATAATTTTCAACCCCAACCTAACTCTTACCTCTATGAAAACTGCTGTATCACAACCGATCTACCAAGAAGCCATGGCCATCAATAGAACCATCCAGCAACTCACACGTGGTTACCACAGTAATGGCACCTTTAATCTTGCATTTAAGATCAAGGATGACATTATTGACATCTGTAATAATCTCGACCAGGGAGTGGCTGCACGCTTTGAGCATACCTTCGAAGAGTACTACAATAAAGCGATTCATGTCGTGGAGCTGTTGTTGGAACACATTCGAATTGCCAATGCTTCGCGAATGATTCGTGGAGGTTTTCCGCAAGAATTGGTTCAGCGTGTTCAGCTCCTAAAAATGAAACTTATCTTGCTGCTAGAATTGTACCGCTCGGACATGGTGCTGGATTACATCACCTTATCTAACTGGGCAAGACAGAAACTTACACAAGCGTAAACTTTATACATGGATAGGCAGGACGTACAGCATTTAGTATGGTGGGCAAAAGACCGGGTTCGCGGATTCATGACAGGCTTGCATCGCAGTCCTGATTTCGGGTTCAGTCTAGACTTTGCGCAACATCGAGCGTATGTTCCTGGCGATGCACCAAAATTTATCGATTGGTCCGTCCTCGCTAGGCAAGACAAAGTGCTTACGAAACAGTACGAAGCTGAAAGTAATCTGCGCGCCTATTTCGTGCTCGATTCCTCCTCGAGTATGTCCGTTGAATATGAGGGGAAAAGCAAGTGGGGATATGCCGTAGAAATGTTTGCCTTATTAGCGACGATTTTGCAAAAGCAGCGCGATGCGATGGGGCTCATGGAGGTTTGCCAAGACGGTCACCGCTATTTTGAAGCAAAGAACACCTCAGAGCAGATTGCCTCTATGCTCGCGCATATTCAAGGAACATCTAGTACGAAACATGGTAATGCCGATTTTGGCGCTGCGTTTGATGAACTGTTGTCTAGAGTACCCGCTCGTAGTCAAATCATTGTGTTTCTTGATGCATTCGAAACCCGTCTAGAGGAGTTAGAGCAGAACCTTTCTCGAGCTGTAAATAGTAAACACCAGCTTATGGTCGTTGCTTTTGATCACCCTAAAGAGCACGAGGCGCGTCATTTACAAGGTCGAGAAGTCGTAGATGCGGAAACTGGCGAACGCATGTTCTTTACGAAAGAGCTGCAAGCATCTTATGCCGAGTTTCAGTTACGGCAAATCAATGCTATGGAGGCGCTTACGGGAAAAGTAGGAGGGAAGTTTTACAAGATGAATGTCGAGGATGACGTTCTTGTTTCTTTATCTAAGCTGGTCGGCGCATAAAAAAGCCCAACCATAAGGATCATGATTGGGCTTCAGAGAAAAAGGGTAAAGTAAGAATCTTACTTTTTGATTTCTTCTTGTTCAGCAGGAGTTTCTGGATTCGCTGGTGCTTTTTCCAATGTCTTCGCAGCGTCTGCTTTTTTCGATTCGCGTTCTTGTTTGCGCGCTTGCTTTTCAGTTTTGAATCGTTTATCGAACAACGTAAAGCTAACACCTGCATGTACATTTACTGCGCTGGTTTGAGAACCGATGCTAAGTTCTCCTGAGTTCATCAATCCGTTCGCTATGGTTGCAATATCACTAACGCCGTTAGTACCGACGTACACTTGTAACACGGGAGTGATACGTGCCTGCAATGCGAGGTTTACCATATCGGCATTCACATCGTCTAGCGCTAGATAGTAACCACCTTTGAGCTGTAGATTACGACCAAGGAACACTAGAGAATTGAATCCTAAATAGCTGTAGTCATTGAACGAATTTGTGCGTGTTGCGTAATGAACTCCAACATATGAACGCTTCGTGAAAAATAGGTTCACTGTCGCGTTTAGATCCTGGGCCACACTGAACTGTTGCTCGTAATTGCCGTCAGTAAGCTCCGTAGAAAAACCAGAAGTAAGATCTTCTTGGTATTGATCTAGTGCGTTGCCAATTTTAACTGAAATGCTATCGCCAGGAGCACTACTGTACTCAAAACCTTCAACCGTGGTAGAACCGCTCCAGACCTTAGAGGTTTGTGCGTCGAACGAGGTTGTGTTACCGCCTAAACCAGTCATACTTAGAGACGTCTCCAAAAACGACAATGGACGGTAGGTAATTCCAAATCCGAAAGTATTCAGCGTAATCCCCGTAGACAAAGCTCCTTGTGGATCATCTGCTGCTCTGTCAAGAATAGTGAGATTGTCTGCATTTAGATCTGAGAGGCTATCAAGACTCGCTCCAGCGAACAGGTTAGTGGTCGCCATGTCTATATCGTAACCGAATGCAAGCGTATTTCCCACTGTGTTCGAAGCAGAACTAGAAAGGTTGAAATTGGATGTTTCAAGATTCATTCCAGCGATGTAGTTACTGCTTGTGAAGCTCAAACCTACGCGCAGTTTCTCTTCCAAGAAGGTACGCTGGTATCCAAAATAACTATTGGAAGAAAGTGCCAAACGCACGCGGGTATCTGAAAAATCTCCAGAGTAATTTCCGTCAAAATCTCCATTTTCATCGGCCATCCCGTATTTAACAAAGCCCAATAGATCGGTGTCGAATTCCACGCCAACATCGGCTTTTAGATTTAATCCGGCAAAGAAATAGTTCTTACCCAATTTAAATCCTAAGTGAGGCAAGTTGACATTTGCATTTCCTTGTATTCCGATGCTGTTTTTACCAGCGCCTATAATGTTGCCTAAAAGATCATTCGTAGCGAACAGTTCACCAGCAGTATGCGTAGCACCCCAAGTAGATTCAACTCCTGCATAGCGCAACTGGAATCTTGTCATAGGATCTGCGCCCGGGTTTTGAACGATATTCTGAGGATTGCTTGACAATCCAAATGTGGTAAAGTCCTGTGCGGATAGTAACGTAGTACTTAGAATCGCCGCAAGTAAAGTTAGTTTTCTCATGACGGTTATAGTATATCAATGTTAGCACCTACCTTGATGTCAATCCCTAAGGAAATTCCTATGGTCGCATCGGTACGTAATTTCACAGGAGTTGTACCACCGTCGTAAGTTTCCATAGAAGCTTCTGCAATGATTGCGCTACTGGACAATACCGCTTCAAGAGCCGCACCTTCGAGTGCTAGATCTGTGCTAACTGCGTTCGCAGTAGTAACAATGCCGTTGCTGTTTGGAATACCACTTTCGAGTAATGACACAGTTTCGCTGTGCACCAATACCCAGTTTTCGTCGTAGAATTTCAATTCTATAGTCGCATTCAAGGGTAGGGTGGTAGTGTTTAACATGTGCAAGGTGACTTCTTCAATGGCAACCGAATCTGGAATGGATGACGATAAGTCAAGTTCTTGTGCGAGCGTATCCCCAAAGGTCAGCCCTGAGGCCGTGATGGAGAAAGGGAGTTCCATCAATAGGTTACCACTAATCGCACTGGTGCTGGTCACAAAGTTCTGTGTGCCGAACGCAGCAGTGTCGTGGTTGAGGTTTACGTTACCGCCATAGCTGATGCTATCCTTCGGGAGGGTGAATACGTCAACAATTTGAGAATTGGTATTGTCAAATACGAGGGTACCCGTTTCCGTATTTCCTAGCACTGTCGGATAAGGCAAAACGTAGTTAGGACCATTCAGTGGGAAAGTTGTACCGTCGCCGAATGAAGAAAAATCGAGTGCAAGTTCGATCGGTAAACCAATAGAGTTGGTGATGTCCATACTGATCGATGGGTCACTGAAGGAAATAGCGCCTTCGAAATTTTCTAGGAAGTCGATTGCTAAAGGAACATTTCCCGGATCAATAACGATCTGTTGTGTACCAAAGTAACCTTTGATGTGTCCAAACTGTAGATTCGTCATTTTGAATTCCATAGAAAGCGCATCTGAGCTGTCTACAGTAACCAAGTTCCCTGAACCGATCATTTTAGCCGTAACAGCCACGGGTAGTTTGCTGTGCGCCTGTGACGGGTCGGTAGTTAAATCTAAGATCGTGTTGTTCAAGTTAATGCTACCCGTAGTAGTCTGACCGCTTGCAATCGTGATGACGGTATCGACCTCTACGCCGTTTTTATCAGAACCAGGAAAGCCAAGAGTCAGCTCTATATCTTCTGCAAGAGATGAAGTGAATTCAAAGTCAAAACTAGCCGTTTGGAATCGAAGCTCACGAAGTTCTTCCGAACCGCCTGTGCTTAAGTCCACGTATTGTGTATCCGAGGAGATATCCTGCGTTGCAATCTGAGTTACAGCACTGTACACCTGCAGATTTTGAGAGGAGATTAATAAATCTAAAGTGTTAGTGGTATCAATGAGTTCTGACGCACTATAAGTGGTAGTGATTGAAGTAATGCTAAAACCAATGTTACTTGGTAAAGTTTTACCTGTCAAGTTTCCTATGGCCGTAGAAGTAGATCCTGGAGAAACATTCAATAGAGTATAAGAAAGAATGACAGGCGCTGCTCCTCCTGGAGCCGAGGCAGTGTTATCTACCAAGTCCACGTTCAAATTTACGGGTACCGGCCAATTGTTGGTTAAACTTAGGTCAAGCGAACCAGCGGAGAAGTTAGCAGAAGTAAAAGAACCGAAGCCACCTCCTCCAAACACACCTAAGTTCGTTTCTGCGATTGCAGGAAACGGTGCATTCATATTGTGCGCCGCGGAAATACCCGTAAGATTTGCACTGTTCGCAATAGTTCCAAGAGTGATCCCGTTGGATAGTGAAACGTTATTCACTCCGATGGTTCCCATCGAAATGCTGCTCGTAGATGGAGATTGTGCGGGTAGGGTGATCAAATCGTTTACACTGATGCCAAATACACTATCCTGTGCCACCACCAATTTATAGGTGGTGTTATCGTCATAAATGAGGCTGTCGTCAGGGGTTAAGAGGTTGTCCATCGTGAGGTTGATCTCACCAATCGGGACTGCGATTAGGGGATTTGCAATGATGTCAATGTCATCAACGCCGACCGTGTCTGGCTGGCAACTGAAGATTACTGAACTCAAAGCAAACACAAAAAGGGGTCTTTTCATGGAAGCTTTTTTTATTAGTTGCACAAAAATAGCGAAAAAAAGACCGTTTATTTTAACAAAACGGTATGCTTGAGTGATAAAGATTCTTTGAGTGCAACGATTTGTTGACTCATGATATATCCTGTGTAAACTTGCTGTAAACCCCGCAAATACAGGATAATTACGATAATAGATACTGTAGTACTCGAAGTGAAAAGCGTATGATTGATAAACAAAGACACAATAAGTGTTGAGATTACTACGAACTCTCTTAAGTTTTTATTAATGCTGTCCCACAACGAGGCGCTGGTTCTTCGGATGCGCCAGAGTTTGCGATCGCTTTTGTCTAATTCAGACTCTAGTTTAGGTACCAAACGATGCTTTTGATCCTGGATAGATTTGATACGGCGTATTACGAGTATCCACGGGGCAAGAATGGTTAGGGTGACTGCTCCAAAAGTAGGGGCGAAGTATACGCCCAACCCCGCGAAAAAGAGTCCTGGAATGAATTGTGCCCAGCCGTTCAGTAGAAAGTTGATACTTTGAACGCACTGGTTCAAAGCGATGCGTTCGGGTTTGTCGATGGTTCCTTTGGGGATAGTATTGATCCGATCGAGTAATGTGATTCGTGCTTTTGCATTTTGAAATTGGCTCCAAGAACCTACTGCGAAGCGGAGAATGAGGAGTCCTACAAGCCCGACTGTATATGTGGTGAAGCTCAGTGTGAAGCCTTGCAGGTTTACCACCGGGAGGTCGAGGTAAATGCTGCGAATAAGGGGCAGGGCTAAAAGGATGGGCAGTGTTTCTAAAGCCCCCGAGATGCCGGTTAATAGGAGCATGCGCCAAAGCGGAGTAATTCCGTTCTGGTTGCGGTAAAATCGCATGCACATATGTACGGCATTGTTAGACATTAGAGCAGTTCAGAATTCGTTTTTATTTCTAATCCGTACCCGCTAACTCCGACGCGTTTGATCGGATTGTTAGTGATCAGATCGATGTTACGAATGCCTAAGTGGTGTATGATTTGTGCACCAATTCCAAAATCTCGAGCATCTTTATTGAAGCTAACCCCTTCTGAAGTTTCCGCCCGTTTAAAGTTTTTTATTCGGTGAAGTAGGGTAGTTCCGTTCGGTTCTTGATTCATGTAGATGATTGCGCCACTTCCACGTTCCGCAATGGTTTTTAGTGCCCGTTGAAGTTTTGAACTGTCATTGCTGGTGAGCAGATGAAAGATGTCATTAGCGACACCCGCACTGTGAATGCGAACAGGAACCGTGTCTTGAATACTCCATGAACCTTTGGTGAGCGCGAGGTGCACCTGATGATTCGTTTTTTGCTCAAAGGCATGTAAGGTGAACTGACCATATGGCGTTTCAATCTCCATGCGTTCTTCAAGCTCGATCAAACTCTCTTTGGCCATGCGGTACGCCACGAGGTCTTCAATAGAAATGATCTTCAGATCGTGTTTTTTAGCAATCTCTAAAAGCTGCGGTAAGCGCGCCATAGTACCGTCTTCATTCATAATCTCAACGATCACACCGGCTGGAGCAAGTCCAGCTAGGCGGGCAAGATCTACGGCTGCTTCGGTATGTCCTACACGACGTAAAACACCACCTTCTTTTGCAATAAGCGGAAAGATGTGACCAGGGCGCGCGAGATCAGCGGGCTGTATAGCAGGGTCGACAAGTGCCTTAACGGTCATGTAGCGATCGTATGCGGAAATACCTGTGGTACATCCTTCACCTAAACGGTCTATACTTACAGTAAAAGCGGTCTTGTTCGGATCCGTATTATCGGATACCATAGGAGGTAGCTCGAGCTCAGTGGCGCGTTGCGGCAAGATGGGTGTACAGATGAGTCCACGTCCTTCGGTAGCCATGAAATTTATCATCTCAGGCGAAACACATTCAGCAGCAGCAACAAAATCGCCTTCGTTCTCGCGATCCTCATCGTCTACAACAATCACTACCTTTCCCGCTGCGATATCTTCTAATGCTTCTTCGATTCTATTTAGACTCATATTGTTTTCTCTTGGTCGGTTGCCAGACACTGGATCTAACACCTTTTGAATATTTAATTAACCCTACCAGTAACCCGAGGTTCATCATGCAAAAGTACGCTAAAGCATTTGGAGGAAATACTTTGATCCACAAGAACTGTGTGACCGGGAGGAGGATAAAGACGCTGCAAGTGATCGGCCAGTAGGGCGTCCATAGACTCGCAATACACGCTACGATAGCAAGTACAGGGGTGAGCCATCTTAAGACTTTATGGAATAGAAAGGCAAAACCTAAAGGCTTCCAAGGAGTGCGCAGCACTTTTCGAAAGCGCTTGAGGTTTTGGAAGTTTCCGATAGATATTCGGATTTTGCGTTTGTATTCCTCTTGAATGGAAGTGCTTACGTCTTCTAGTCCGATGGCTCTTTCGTTGAATACTATGCGTTTGCCGCTTAGAGCAATGCGCATGGTTTGGAAGAAGTCTTCCATAAAAGTATTCGGAGGAATAGGGGTCCACGCTTCTTTACGGATGGCGTATAATCCGCCTTCCATACCTAGACAGAATCCATAGGTGTTGCTTTCGGCTTTACGGATTTTGTTCTCGAGACTGAGGTAGTTTGATTCACTTTTCGAAGTGGAATTGGTCACAGCGCCTGCGTAGTGAAGTGCACCCGCTACCGCAGCGACGTTTTGTTCGGACAATGGGGCAACGAGTTCTTTGAGCGTTGATTTTTGGAACAGAATATTTGCATCGGTACAAACGAGAATATCGCCGGTCGCTTTCGAGGCAAGTATGTTCATAATGGCCGATTTCCCACTACGTTCGGGCGTTCGAAAGAGTTGAACGAACGGAAATTGGGTGCCAAAACGCTCCACAATCGCATCCGTTTCATCCGTGCTTTGGTCGCTTCCGACGATGATTTCTAGTTGTGCGTGGGGGTAGTCCGAATTTAGAATAGATGCTAGTTTTTCCTCGAGTATAGACGCTTCGTTATAGGCAGCAAAAAGAACGGAAACCTTGGGCAGTTCTTTGTGCGGGGAATGCACTGCTGCACGGCCTCCTCTAATCAGCTGTAATAGGGGATAGAATAGGTAGGTCGCCAAGATTCCAAAAACGGAAATAGCTAATATGTACGTTGCGATTATACCGGCCATGCGTCTTTGATCATATCTACAGCGCGCTCAAAGCCGAATCGTTCTAAAATATCCGTTCGAACGTCTTGGCCGAGCTTGAGTGCTTTGTCGGTGTCGTCCAATAACTCTATTAATTTCTTAGCGAAATCCGCAGGAAAGTCGCTCAGTGGTATCAGTGGATTGTGTTCATCATAAACGCCTTCAGCACCTATTCGAGTACTGATCACTGGAATGCCCATTCGACCATTTTCTAAAAGTTTGATGCGTATACCAGAGCCGGATAGTAGCGGTATAACTGAGATTCCGTGAGACGAGGCGAATGCAGCAGCACTGGGTACTCGACCATGGACGAAAATGTTCTTGGAGGGGTCGCTTTTAATGTGCCCTGGAGTGTTGTTTCCAGCAATGTGAAATTCGACATTTGGTCGGGCCGACAAGACTTTTGGCCACACTTTGGCAATGAACCACTCTAGACCGATGAGGTTTGGTTTCCAATCCAATGCGCCTAGATGGAAGCATTTGAACGAGACGACCTCTGACAGCGGCTCGGCGGGAGTCACTGCTACCGGAACGTGGTGTGTATTTGAATTTAAAGCTTTGAACCAAAACGCATCAACCGGTGAAATACTCCAGATGCTATCTGCGAGCTGGGTGATGCGTTCCTCAAAGTTGCGAAGTCTATTGGATTGTATTTTCAGATACGCCCTTCGTAGAGGATCCCCGACATTTAATGCGGTACGTTCCCAGATGATGTGCTCGAGGTTGTGCGTACGCAGCACTACTTTTTTCCCTTTGACCTTGGCGATGGGCATATAATAGCCCATAAATGCACCTTCAATAATGACGACATCAAAATAGTTGTCTTCAAAGCCGTAGAGCCATTCCTGCATTGAATGGACCAAGAACCGCGTAGCGTTGTATGGTTTGTTAGTTAGCAACAGATTGATCAGACCAGTTCTAGGGTTGGGCGAGGTATCTTCCTCGAAAGTCTTCAGCTCGATCTGTCTTTTGAGGTCCTTTGGGAAGTCGTCTACATGCTTGCGGTGCTTGAGTGTATTTATGGCGCCGTAGGTTACTTCGACGTCCGGAAGTTGTAAAATACACTCCAGGGTACGCGCCATGGCGATAGAGCTCCCGTCCTTGGAGGGGTAGGGGATTTTATTTGTGAGGATTAGGACTTTTGTCATTCTTAGGTTTTGTCAATTTTGATACCAGCCTATTGTATGCCTCTCCGGACAGCAGAGCTGTATCTGTCGAAGCGCTATAGGTCAGCCAAAAAGCGATAGGGGCGAGAATAAGAGACGGTAACCAGATGGCCAATTGAACATCCATGAGCATCTCTCTTCCCATTTTTTCAAAAGTGGTATTTAAAATGTGAAAGACCAAAAAAGCAACGGTAGATATTACTAGTGGTAGGCCAATTCCTCCTTTGCGAATAATACTACCCAGAGGCGCTCCAATGAAAAACATGATCAAAACAGAGACCCCCAATGCAAATTTCTTGTAGTATTCAATCCAGTGACGCATGTGCTGTTCTTCCCGCCATTCCAATTCGCGTTTCATGGTTTTCAGGTAATCTAAATTGCTCTTAGAGAGACGCAGGGCATTTTGAGTAGCCCTTAAACGCATTCCACTGACCAAGTTTTTCAGCAGGTTATCGCGAAGCGCAGTGTCGTTTGTGGCTGTAGTCGGATCGATGTAATCAAATTTGTATTTGCCTTTGAGGTTCTTTTTGAATTTCGCCTCGCTTTTGGCCGTACGTTCAGCGAGTGTATCCGCTTTTTTGCGCAGCTGACTGATATTAAGCATCATGAAGTCTCTGCGACGGTTCTTGTATAAATCCTGTTCGCTAAGACCATTGATGGGGAAACGGATGAATGCGGTGTCAAAAACACTGCGCGCCCACGGCATTTTAAGTCGGTCCTTTCGGTCTTTTTTGACGATATCCTCGTAGGTGGCACCTTCGTGGAGTTCTATTTCCAAATACCTGTCGTTGTCGATGGTACGCATGATGCCTGATGAGGCGGTAAGTACCTTGTGATTGCCCTTTTTATTTTCCTTGTGGTCGTAGATGTAGATTTCGGAAAGGACTTGCTGCTCATCGCCACTTTTCTCGCCAATTTTTATACTGTACCCGTCAAATCCACGATAGAAGATCCCGGGAGTAATATGAAAGGCGGGTTTACTTTTCGAGATATTGATGAGGAGGCTTTGACCCTTTAAATTGGCCACAGGAATGACATTGTTGTAAAAGTAGAAGGAGCCAATCGCGATGAGTACGTTTAAAATAACGAGAGAGCGAATGCCGCGAAAAAGGCTAATTCCCGAGCTTTTCATCGCTGCCAATTCATAGTGCTCCCCAAAGTTCCCAAAGGTCAGTAGGGAGGCGAAAAGCACACTTACGGGCAAGGCAAATGGAACGACGCTTGCCGCCCAATACATCATGAGCTCCAGCAATACATACCACTCAATGCCTTTACCGGCCAGGTCTCCGATGTATTTCCAAACCATCTGCATCAAAAAGAAAAAGACCATAATACCAAGGGTAGGTATTAGTGGCCTTATAAAACTCTTTAGGACGTAGCGGTCGAGCTTGGTCATTAGGATCTACAGTCGGTAGTAGTCTTTAAATTCATCGGCATTAATATCGAACAAGTTTGCGGATAGCGCCGTATTCGTCCGGTAAGTATTTACGCGAAACACATTGTTGGAACCGTTCGTGCCAAACTGCGTGTAGTTGTCGAGCAACAGCGTAGACATATTTACGCCAATGAGAATTTCCTTAATCTCCTCGCTACTAACAGGTTTTAGTCGAATGTACTGAATGGTTTTACCGTTTTCATTCGCTTTTCCTGCCAATTTATAACTGTACCCGCTTTGGTAATTTTTTAGGATGTCCGCTGGGCTTAAACTGGTTTCTTCGTCAGACGCGGCTACCTCGATCTCTTCATCTTCAGGGTAAATAAGATAAGCGGTAGTGCCGTCAGAAAGGAAGGTGAAGGCATCGGTAACTACACGAACTTTTTCTCCGATCGCATAGAGTTCACCATTGCTTGAGCGCTCTTTCATTCCCCCGTTTGATGGGACTTCCATGGTGTTGGTGAACGAGATGTGCTGAGACTCAAGGGCGAGTGTACTTTCATACACTTGATTCAAAAGTGATTTTGCTTGCTCGTGGCTTTGCGCAAAGGTGATCAGCGGTAGAAGTAGTAGTGCAATAATTCTCATGGCGTGCAATTTACGTATCTCCATTCAATTTCTGTTCCAATGCGAACTCATCCGGGACTAAAACTTGTCTTGCCTTAGAACCTTCAAACGGCCCCAAGATACCTGCAGACTCGAGCTGGTCTACGATACGGCCTGCTCTGTTGTAACCTAATTTCAGTTTTCTTTGGATCATTGAAGTCGAACCTTGTTGGGTCGCCACCACTAATCGAGCTGCATCTTCGAAAAGTGCATCGCGATCCGCAGCATCAATCTCACCAACGCCACCGCCTTCTTCACCTACAAATTCAGGCAGCTGATACGCCATAGGGTAGGCCTGTTGGTTACCGATGAAGTCACAAATGTCCTCCACTTCTGGGGTGTCGACAAAGGCACATTGCAAACGGATAAGATCAGAACCTTGCGAAAACAGCATGTCACCCTTACCGATGAGTTGATCTGCCCCTCCGGCATCTAAGATGGTTCTAGAATCTATTTTAGAAGTCACTCTAAAGGCGGCACGAGCGGGGAAGTTGGCTTTGATGATACCAGTAATGACATTCACAGAAGGACGCTGTGTAGCAACGATCAAATGAATCCCGATCGCACGGGCCAACTGCGCAAGACGAGCAATAGGCATCTCGACTTCTTTTCCTGCGGTCATGATCAGATCGGCAAACTCATCAATCACCAAAACGATATAAGGCAGGAATTTATGTCCTTCCTCAGGATTTAATTTCCGTGCAATAAACTTCGCATTGTATTCCTTGATGTTCCGCACCATGGCTCCTTTAAGTAACTCATAACGGTTGTCCATCTCGATACAAAGGCTGTTCAGTGTATTGACGACTTTAGCGGTATCCGTGATGATAGCCTCGTCCGAATCTGGCAGTACTGCGAGGTAATGACGCTCTATTTTATTGTACAAGGTCAATTCCACTTTCTTCGGATCCACCAACACAAATTTCAGCTGGCTAGGGTGCTTTTTGTAGAGTAATGAGGTAAGAATGGCGTTCAAACCGACCGATTTACCTTGACCCGTAGCACCGGCCATCAACAGGTGAGGCATTTTTGCGAGGTCAAAGACAAAGTTGTCGTTGGTGATCGTACGACCCATCGCCACGGGAAGCTCCATGTCAGAGTCTTGGAATTTTTTACTGGCGATCACTTGCTTCATGCTCACCATCTGCGGCTTCGCATTCGGTACTTCGATACCGATGGTTCCTTTTCCAGGAATGGGTGCGATGATACGAATCCCCAAAGCAGCAAGACTTAACGCGATGTCATCCTCGAGATTTTTGATCTTCGAAATACGAATGCCGGCCGCCGGGACAATCTCATACAAGGTAACGGTCGGTCCTATGGTAGCTTTGATTTCCTTGATCTCGATGTTGTAGTTACGCAGGGTATCGACAATGTTGTTTTTGTTCTGCTCAATCTCCGCCTTGTCAAATTTAATCTGCCCATCACCGTACTGCTTCAACAGATCAATTTTTGGCAACTGAAACTTGCTCAAATCCAACTTGGGATCGTACTCTCCGAAATCTTTCACCTTTTTATTGATGTAGCGGTCGTCTTCTACTTTTTCCTCGTGAATTTCCACCTGTACATCCAATTCCTGCTCTGCCTCAACAGCAGGCGTCTTTTCTTCAGGTTGTACCTTGGGAATATCTAAGGCAACCGCTTTCGGCGCTTCGACCTCAACAGGTATTATTTGTGGTTCGAGTTGCGCTGATGGCGCAGGTGTATTCATTATTTCTTCCGGTTCTGTTCCTACCTCCGTCGAAAGCGTGATGTTCAGCGTTTCGTCCGACTCCTCATCGTCGATCATCGTTAGTGATGGAGATGGAGTCGCCGAATGGAAAGATGGTGCTGTAGAGGCCTCAACTTCGTCTTGATGATCGGTGGGGATCTCTTGTTCGCTTTCTTCCACTTCTGAGGTCGGCTGAAGATGCGTAGGCATTTTAGGTAGCGCCACAGAGCGTACCTGGAATGCAACGATGCTGTAGAGCACTGTGGATCCAACGAGCAGTAACAAAACGCCCATGTGACCTAAACGAATGGCTAGTAGCTCATACAAATAAAATCCTGTTAAGCCGCCGTATACCGTGGGGTGATCTGAGACGATCCAAGAAATAAACACACTGGTGATCAGTACAATCACCAGTCCGTGGTTGAATAAATACAAGGGACGAATTCGTCTAAATCCAAAAGCGCCACGAGCTGCAACAGCAATAATCCACAAGGGAAGGATCAGGGTAGCAATACCGAGCCCGTTCATTAGCAACGTCCAGCCGAAGAAGTGTCCCAAGGTTCCAAACACATTCGATACGGAGCGAACATCCACCTGATCTGCAGTCTGAAGAGAATAGTCTGCGGGCCAATGGTTTAAAAAACTCAAGGAAGCAATGAAAATGAAGACACCTACAAACAGCGCGCCGAAAGAAAGGAACACCTTCGTTGTAGGATCCGAAGTAATTTCACGGGTACTGTCGCTGAAACGTGTAAAGTTCGCCGCCCATTTTTTAGGCTTCGAAGTGGTGGATTTGTTCTTTGCTTTGGCCATTCCTGTGGATTGTGCTTTATCTATCAAAAATAAGTAGATAGGCGTTAGTAAAGTACCTGTCATTTATAGCGTTATCAACACATTTCCTACTATTTTTGCGGTTCAACTCATCGCTATGCAAATTCTACCTCACATCGAAAATGAATACGCACCGCTCCACACTGTGGTGGTTGGTGTGGCACGAAACATGGGCGGTGTGCCCGACGTCGAATCGTGCTACGATGCGAGAAGCAGGTCTTCTGTTTTAGAAGGAACGTATCCTTCAGAAGAAGATTGCATGAGTGAAGTTAAAGGTTTAATAGAAGCGCTAGAATCGCTTGACGTAGAGGTGCTTAGGCCGTCTGGCATCCCTTCTCTGAATCAAGTGTTCGCCCGCGATATCGCCTTTGTCATCGAGGACCAATTCATTCTGCCCAACGTCATTGAAGATCGTGCAGAGGAGGCCCATGCCATCACTGAGATTGAAGGGCGTATTCCTTCGTCAAACATCATCATGATGCCTTCAGGCTGCTTTGCGGAAGGCGGGGATGTCCTGGTGCACAACCACCATGTTTTTGTCGGAGTGAGCGACGAAGCCACTTTTGATGCATACAAAACTGCCCGCACGAACTACGCAGGTTTAGAATACCTCGCAGATGAGTTTCCGGCGAAAGAGTTCAAGGGCTTTGAATTGCTCAAGAGCGACGTTGATCCACAAGGCGGCTCGCTGCATTTAGATTGCGCTTTTCAACCGGTCGGTTGTGGCGCCATTATCGCTCCTCATTTATTTAAGCACCAGGAAGATGTGGCTTGGCTCGAGAAGTTCTTCGGAAAGGAGCACATCTACTACTGCTCCCCAGAGGAGGCCTACGGTTTGACAACTAACGTATTTAGCGTAAGTGCTACTCAAATCATTGTTGCGGATGTCTTTGAAGGTTTGACCAGTTGGTTGACCGAAAAAGGAATGAAAGTAACACCAGTAAAGTACAACGAGATTGTTAAGATGGGCGGACTGCTTCGTTGCAGTACTATGCCGCTAAACAGAGGCTAATGACAAAGAATGCTACTAACGATATTCTGATGATTCGTCCGGCTCGTTTCGGAATGAATACACAAACTGCAATTGATAATTTTTACCAGCAGCAAGATGCGGGGACCACTGCTGAGGCAGATAATGCGAAGGCACAAATGGAGTTTGACCGATTCGTCGACAAGCTTCGTGGAGTGGGCGTGCAGGTACACGTGCTGCAGGACACCCCTGAGCCGCATACTCCTGATAGCATCTTCCCAAACAACTGGATTTCGATGCACAACGATGGTCGCATTGCCTTGTATCCGATGAAGGCTGAAAATCGCCGATTAGAGCGTATCGAAGGCATCGAGCAGCGGTTAACAGACGCCGGGTTTATAGTAGATGCCACCTTGGATTATTCCAGCGCAGAGCTCGAAGGCATCTATTTAGAAGGTACCGGTAGCATTATTTTCGATCACGATGCGCAGATCGCTTACATGGCGAGAAGCCAACGTGCGGATGAGTTTTTACTGGAAGAATTGTGCAAAGAAATCGATTATACTCCGGTGGTGTTTAGTGCCTTTCAAGACACGCCTGAAGGACGCCAGCCCATATACCATACTAACGTATTGATGTGCATGACTGATCGTTATGCGGTGATTTGTTTGGATACCATCGATGATGCCAAAGAACGCGCGATGGTGGTGGATTCCTTAGAGCGAACCGGGAAATCTATTGTTGAGATTACGGAAGCGCAGAAACACCAGTTTGCAGGAAACATGTTACTAGTGAAAGGTGCAGGGGAAGCGTTGTA
>Ga0209137_1000442_pt1 | contig 44965 bp, 42 predicted proteins | sample SaaInl5LU_22_DNA_FD_184642 | JGI IMG/M metagenome (GOLD analysis project Ga0209137, IMG submission 184642) | Marine microbial communities from expanding oxygen minimum zones in the Saanich Inlet - ESP_105LU_22_DNA (SPAdes) (version 2) | ecosystem: Environmental > Aquatic > Marine > Intertidal... | reverse complement strand
TCCTTAATTTCTTATAAAAGATCTATATTTTGCAAACAGGAGTTTTCATGGGAGTAGATTTTGACAGTGACTTGGGAAAACTCCAACGTTTGATGGCTGAGAGTATCGCAGGGACTACCCGACGCAATGCAATTTTGAGTGAGTTGCAGATTGAGCCTGGCGATACTATCATTGATGTCGGTTGTGGTGCTGGTCATCTATTAACACATCTAGCAAAAGCAGTCGGCAGCAATGGAAAAGTTTATGGGCTAGACCCTAGCAAATCACAGATTGACCAAGCTAATCTTCGTTGCATGGAATTTGACAATGTTGAGTTGATTGAAAGGAATGCAGATAGCAGTCAATTACAGAATGACTGCTGTCATTCAGCAACTTCAACACAGGCCTTAGAATATATCCCTGACGTTGACCTAGCTTTAGATGAAATTACACGCATTCTTAAGCCAGGGGGCGCATTCGTTAATGTTTCTATACTTTGGGAACACTTCAAATTCTATGGCGTGGACCAGAAATTAAACGAAAAAATTCACGATTCATTTAAAGCACATTGTAGCCATCAAATGCTCCCGATGGAGCTACCGGGCAAGCTTGAGCGCCTTGGCTTTAAAAACGTAAAAGGTAAGTCATTAGCTTTTGTCATTACAAGAAGGGATAGAAACTCACCAGCCCGATACACAGAAGATGTGATGGCAAACTTTGCATTAACTCAAGGCGTATCGAAAGAAGAGGTTTCGGATTGGAAGTCTCAGCTAGAAAAAGCTGAGCAGGAAGGCAGGTTTGGCTTTACAAGTTTCCCAGTTATGACGAGTGGCTATTTGGGCTGATATTAATAGTCAAACTCATTACTATGCCAATTAAGCCGTAATATAAATTAACCTCCAAGCACCTAGAACTTGTTCGAGGTGCGTTTGGCGACATTCATCGCTGTGGTGCTGCCGATGTTCTTGTTATTGTGCCATTGGCTGGCCGCTCAATCTCGCACAACCCCATGCATCCCCGATCCTCACATCAAAGGGTAAGTACCTTTACATTACCCAGACGTTTTGGCTGACTTGGTGAATGGACAACACGATCATCCCCGCCAATGCCCATAGACAACGCTGCCCACGATGCCAGTCACCCCTTCATACGGTGGTGGTGCATGGGCATGAGCAGTGTGTGACCTGCAAATCCAACATCTTCGAGTGTTGCTCAGGGGATACCTGCGAGACTGATCACAACCTCAGCGTTGGGTACAAGCGGGGCTGACGGTTAGACGTCGCCTCTGGGATCGACTTGATCGATCAGATGCCTTGATGGTCTGAACTCAGAGGGCCGTTTTCAAAAATCCCCCCGCTGGCAGAGGTCATGTATCTACTACGGGTCCCCCCCGTCTGGCCCATGCCCCCCTCACCGTCACTGCAAGGGAATGAGCCGAAGCACTTTGACGAAGGCGGGTTCCTGCTTGGTGGATCAACAGCAGGGCACCACCCAGGGAGATCCTGCTGGTACTGACCAAATTACTGACCAAAAGAGACCTACTTGTGGTGAACCGTCGTTACAACATATCAATAAACATTGAGTGTTGAACGATGAATAGCGCTTGGATCAGGAACCAGCAACATCTCCTGGGCACCAATCGACCTTGTGTCGGTCGTCACTTCCCGAAATCTGAAATTGCATTTGCGCGGTATCGTGACCGGCGCAGCACTGCGCAAGTTTGCGAAACCTGTCGCATTTGAACGCCGGGGGGCTTATGTCACGACAAACGCGGCATAAGGGGATCGGATCGTGACCATTCATTTCCATCAAAATGATCTGCCCGACGGGCTGAACCTTGGGTCGGTCGTCGCGATCGATTGCGAAACGATGGGCCTGAACCCGCATCGCGACAGGCTTTGCCTTGTTCAACTCTCGGCTGGTGATGGCGATGCGCATCTGGTGCAGATCGCGCCGGGCCAAAATACCGCGCCCAACCTGTCGCGGCTTTTGACCGACCCTGCGGTGCTGAAGCTGTTTCACTTTGGCCGCTTCGATATCGCGGTGATGTATCATGCCTTTGGCGCGCTTACCGCCCCGGTCTATTGCACCAAGATCGCCTCTAAGCTGATCCGCACATTCACCGACCGCCACGGGCTCAAGAACCTTCTGCAAGAGCTGCTCGATACCGACATCTCCAAGATGCAGCAGACATCGGATTGGGGCGCGCCCGATCTGACAGAAGCGCAGAAAGCCTATGCCGCCTCGGATGTGCTTTACCTGCATCGCCTGAAAGAGGCGCTTGATCCGCTCTTGGCCCGCGAAAGCAGGACCGAGATGGCGCAGGCCTGTTTCGATTTCTTGCCGACCCGTGCCCGGCTTGACCTTGCCGGTTGGCCGGAAATCGACATTTTCAGCCACTAGGCAGGGCCGATGGCAGGGCCGAACCGATATTCTACGCTGGTGTCTTGGGCCAAGGTATTGCTGCCACTGACGGCGCTTGGGCTTTTGTCGACGCTGTTTTTGTTCTCGCGCACCCCTAACCCGCAAGACGCCTTGCTGTTCAATGATGTCGATATCGGCCAGCTCGGCACCGAACGGCGCCTGACCGAGCCGCGTTTCGCGGGCATCTTGGGCGATGGCCAGCCCGTCACCCTGACCGCGGATCGCGCGGTGCAGCGGATGGATGACCCCAACACGTTGCAAATGGACAGGGTGGAAACCGAAGTCGCGTTGAAGGACGGCGAAAGCCTGCACCTCACAGCGGACCACGGCGATTATGATTCCCTCGCTCAAATCGTCGATCTGACAGGGGCGGTGAACGCGCAAACCACGGCAGGCTATCAACTGATGTCCGAGCGCGTTCTCGTCGCGATGGCCGCGATGCAAATGAGCTCACCCGGTGCGGTCATGCTACGCGGGCCGGGAATGATGCTCGAAGCGGGCGCGATGCAATTGACCGGACCCGAAGGGCAGGCTTTGGTGCATTTCACAGGCGGCGTTCGCCTGCTATACGACGTGCAGAATTGAAAAGACGGATAATGACCCTTCGCCTATCGCTTATCGCTATTGCAGTTGCCGGTTTGGTTGGGGTGATCCAGCCAGCCACCGCACAAGTTGCGATTGGGTTTGGCGGCGTGGCCCATGATTCCAACCAGCCGGTCGAGGCGGTGTCGGACAATCTCACCATCGATCAAACAAATGGGCGTGCGCTGTTTTCGGGCAATGTCATCATCATTCAGGGCGATCTGCGGATCGCTGCCGAAGATGTCGAGGTGATCTATAGCGACATTGATGGGCAGCGCGGCGTGGATGAGGTCATCGCCACGGGCGGCGTTTTGATCACCCGCGGTGAAGATGCCGCCGAAGGAGAGGATGCGGTCTATTCCGTCGCCGCCGCAACCCTGACGATGACAGGGGATGTTTTGGTGACCCAAGGAACGACGACCATCGCGGGCGACAGCATGGTGGTCGATATGACCACCGGCGATGGCATCGTCGAAGGCAGGGTGCGCACCGTTCTCACACCGCAGTCCGCCCCATGAGCGAGGCACGCCCCCCTCTCAGCGTCACGCAAGGCGCGCAAGGTCTGGTCGTGGACCGGCTGCGCAAATCCTACCGCAAAAGACCGGTGATCCGTGATGTGTCGATCACCTTGGCCCGTGGCGAGGTCGTCGCACTACTGGGTCCGAATGGATCAGGCAAAACCACGTCGTTTTATTGTATCGCGGGGCTGATCACACCCGATGGCGGCACGGTGACCATCGATGGTCGTGATGTGACGCTTTTGCCGATGTATCGCCGCGCGCGCGCCGGGATCGGCTACCTGCCACAGGAAATGTCGATTTTCCGCGGCCTCAGCGTGGAAGAGAATATTCTCGCCATCCTGGAGATCGTGGAACCTGACCGCGCGCGGCGCAATGATCGGCTGGAAGAATTGTTGGCCGATTTTTCGATCGGCCATCTCCGCCGCGCAGCCGCCCTTTCGCTTTCGGGCGGCGAGCGGCGCCGTGTCGAGATTGCGCGCTGCCTGGCATCACGCCCACGCTATGTTTTGCTGGACGAGCCGTTTGCCGGTGTCGACCCGATTGCCGTGGGCGATATCAGGAACCTCGTGCAAGACCTCAAGTCGCGGGGAATCGGTGTGCTGATCACCGATCACAATGTCCGCGAGACACTCGAAATCGTGGATCGTGCTTATATTCTGCATGATGGGGTCATCATTAAATCCGGAACCCCCGACGAGGTGGTGCGCGACGAGGATGTCCGGCGCGTCTATCTGGGACAAAGCTTCCGGATTACGTAACCAAGCGCTCTGCTTGTCGTTGACAGCCAGCCACAGGCGTCGCCTAATGCGGGTGATGTTCGCGTTCGCTTCATCCCTGATCCCACCGGGCCGCGCCCGGGAAAAGCCCCACAACGGGGGGCTCTGGATCGCCCTTAACCGAAACAGACCGAACATATCTCGCGCGCGGCGCATGGGCCATCCCGGCCCATGAACGCCCCGTGCCTACGAATGGTGGAGACCACATGCGCTACCAAATCACCGGAAAGCAGATCGATATCGGCGAAGCCCTGCAAACCCACGTAAAGACTAGCCTTGGCGCGGCCGTCAGCAAATATGCCGAGCGCCCGACCGATGCGACGGTCTTTTTCTCGCGGTCAGGGTCGGAATTCGTCTGTGAAACAACGGTCCACCTTTCGACGGGTTTGACGGCATCGGCCAAAGGGCATGCGCATGAGATCTATGCCGCTTTCGAGGGGTCTTGCGAGAAAATGGAGAAACAGCTGCGCCGTTATAAGCGGCGGCTGAAGGATCACCACCGCGATCGGCAAAGCCCCGTTGAAACCAGCGACGCGCCGATGTATGTCCTCGCGCCAGCCGGGCATGATGAAGAGGAACATGAGCCGCAGGATCTTCAGCCCATTATCGTGGCTGAGATGGAAGCGAAAATTCCGTCGCTCTCAGTGGGTGAAGCCGTGATGCAGATGGAGTTGGCCGGCGCATCCGTCATGGTCTTTCGGAACGAAAAGCATAGCGGTGTGAACGTGGTTTACCGGCGTGACGATGGAAATGTCGGCTGGATAGACCCGCGACCAGAATGACCAATACGCGCACCGCGCCACTAGGCTGCGGTGCGCGAAACAGATCCGGTTCCCGGATCATTACGGGGTATGAAATGGACTTGTCGTCGCTTTTGAAGCCGCGCGCCGTCAAAGTATTGACCGACGTCACGAGTAAGAAACGCCTGATGCAATCGATCTCGGCATTGGCGCATGATCTGATCGAATTGCCCGAAGGCCAGATCTTCGACGCATTGCAGGAACGCGAAAGCCTTGGACCAACGGGGGTTGGACATGGCGTGGCGCTGCCGCATGCGCGGCTGCCCGAGTTGACCGAGGTGCATGGCGCGTTCTTCCGGCTTGAAAAGCCGGTCGATTTCGATGCGGCCGATAAACAGCCTGTCGATCTGGTCTTTGCCCTGTTCGCGCCGGCCGATACCGGCGTCGATCACCTCAAGGCTTTGGCGCTCGTATCACGCACTTTGCGCGATGCAGGCCTACGGGCAAAGCTGCGCGCCAATAGCGATGCGGCGACATTGCATACGCTGCTCACCGAATACGCGACATCGAAAGCGGCCTGAGCGCCAGGCGCTCAAGCTTCGTTCCATCGCTGAAAGCCAAGGTTCAGGTAATCGCGCCGATAGGCATCGAGGGCTGCTTTCTCGACACTGCCGTCATAGATGGCGTCAAGCGCGATCGGGGTCGGAATACCCTCTGGCTTGGGATGCGGCGGGTCGGTCACCCCTGCTGCACGGGCCAGATCGTGCAGCGCTGCTTGCATCTCTTCCTCGCGGATCAGGGCATGGGGCAAGGTGACATTGGCCATACCCTGCAGAATCGCCGATTGCGTCGCCCAGGCGGTATCGACGCGAATGCTGGTCTGTCCGGCAAGGTTCGGCTTGAGAAACGCCAAAAAGGCGAGAAATGCCGCCTTTTGCATTTCGTCCGTCCAATCCGTACCGGGCGCTTTGGCAGGCAGCGGCAGCTTGTAGCGCTGGCGCATGACCTTGCGCGGCTCTTCATAGATTGGGCGGTCGGTGGGCAGGATGAACCGACAAAAGCTGTTATAGGCCCGCGCCACAGGGTGACGCAGCACACTGAAACTGCGGTAGCCGGGGTGATCCTTCATCCATTGGCGAAGGTCCTTTTGGCTCATCTTGCGCAAAAGCGCGTCGCGCCCCACCCCACCGATGGCACCCATCCAGTCCAATATCGCGGCTTCGGGCGCGCCCTTGAGGGGCAGAAACAACAATCCCACCTCGGGATGGGCGACAAAGCCGGGCACACCGGCCGGGCGGGGTGGTTCATACTCTTGCGTGACCGATAGGCCAAAGCGGTCAAGATCACGCAGACCGACCAGCATTTCCTCGTAATTCTCGACCTTTTGCGACAGGTCTTCGGGGTTTTGCTTTTTGAGTTTCGTCGACGTCGCCTCGACCCGCGCCTCAGAGCCAAGGAATGCGGCAAGCCCGTTCAACACCTCTGGATCGTTGATATCCTCGTAGCGGATGTGGAATGCCGCCTGGCCCGACAGCTGAAGGCCGCGCCGCAAATGGCGCTGAAATCCCATCAACTGATCCATCAGATCATTGAACTCGGCCAGATCGAAACGAATGCGCGCAGTCTTGAGATGCCGCGCATCCGTCAGCCGCCACTGGCCCGTCTCGCTGGCGATCTTGCGGCTGACATAGCTGTCGAGCGGATTGCGCGTCAGAATGACCTTGGCGATCCGCGGGTCGGGCAAGACGCGCTCGACCACGCGATCATCATGGTCATGAAACAGCCGAAAGCCCGGCAAACCCTCGGTCTGGGCGATGATCGCATCCAACAGGCCGATGGGATCACGCTCGCGGCGGTCCATGTCGAAGCCGAACAACTCAAAGCGGTTGTGATGGCCCAGAAAGGTGGGGTTATACACTTCGCCATGACAGGTCACATCCGGCAGCGCGTTCAGGCTTTCCTCAAGATAATTGGAACCCGTCCGCATCTCGGCAAAAAGAACGAAGGCGCCAAAGCGGCGTGCGGCCATGGATCAATTCACCAGATAAGGGCGGTTGCGGTCAACGGGCGGACGATGGGCATGCCCTTCTTGCGGGAAATCGCCAACGGTCATCGGGTTCATCCCCTGATTCTTGAGCGATTGCAGGAAGGCCGCAAAGCCCGACAGATCCGCCATACGCGGCGCTTCGGTCAGGCGGAGCGCATTGGCCCCCTCGGTCGCATCGAGGATGCTTTGCAGGTTCTCCATCGGTTCTTCGATGAATTCCGCCAGCGTCCAGATCCGGATATCGGCGCGGGATTTGACATGGCGCAGCGTGTTGACGAATTCGACCTCGCGCCGCTGCAGCAAGGCGGCCTCCTGCCGGATATCGGCGAAATTGCGGTTGGACAGGTATAACTGCACCGCCCAAGCCCCGGTGATGACCGAAATCTGCGCATTGCTGTCGGCGGCCAGAAAGGCGCCGATCTTTTGGCTGTCGCGCGGCCCGAACATGAAACTCTGCCGTTCGCCCCGGGTGTTCCAAATTATGCTGGTCAGAAAATGCTCGGGGTTATAGTCGCGCATCGTGGCGCTGGACGACAAGCCGCCGGCATAGGTCGGCGCATCACCGGCAAACCGGGCGCGGCGCGGGTCGAAGATATTTCCATGCACCACCGTGCCTAACCGACGCGACAGCCACCCCTCGAAATCGAGGAAGAGATCATTAAAGCCGTGGAAAACCGAATAGGGTGCGGCGGTCTTGCCGTTTTCCCAATCCGGGTTGGGAAAGCGGCTATGCATGTAAAGGCCCGGTCGGCCACGCGTCCGGCGCTCCAAGGCCCGCGAGAATACGCGGTCGATCTTGCCCGGCGCAGGCTCGGCCATACGGCTGATCGCGGCGTCATCGGTCAGGAAAGTATTGTAGAGGCGGTTGGCCTTGGGCCAGATCTTGCGGGCCACAAAGCAATCGGACCGGCGCAACAGATGCAGGTGGTCGTCGTAGAACACATGCGGTTTGCCCTGAAAGTCGAATTTGGACAGGGTGAGTGAACGGCTTTCGATCGTGCGGGCATAGTTGCGGACCAAGGTTTGGTAATAGCTTTCATCCGGTATCCAGACGAGGCTGAAGAACCGTTCAAGCTCGCGCCGCCGAGGGTCTTGTAAAATGGCGGTCAGGGTCTGGCGGGTCAGGCACCACCATTGGCTTCCCAGATGCGGCACAACCCCATCGGGCAATTGGCGGCGATAGCCGACCCGGCGTTGCAGGTCGACATAGGTGTCGAACAAGAACCGATGCCGCTTCCATGAAAAGGGAAAGCGCAGCTTGAAACGTTCATCATTCAGGCCGCCAACCGTCCAATCCACATCACGGATGGTGACGCTTTCGATGAAGTCGGTCATGGGCCGGGCAGCAAGATAGGCCTGCAACTCATCCACCGGCCGTAACGGCAGGCACGAACCCGAGGCCAGATAGACATGGCGGACACCGGGAAATTCCGCCAGCAGCAATTCAGCCGCCGATTGGGACGCCTGCACCAGCGACCATGTCCCCCATTCGCAACGTAGGCGCTTGGTAAATCGGACATTCTCAAGATCGGCCAATTCACGCCGGAAATCGTCATAACGGCTGCGTTTGACCTGGCGATCGACATGGATGACCACAGGGCAATCACGCTCGGCCCAGTGGCGGGCCACTTGCGCCGCCCGATGCAGCGCGGTGTGGCACAGCATGACGAAGCCAAGGCTGCTCATGCCCAGTTCCCCTTGGACATCAGGCCGAGGATCTCCAGTTGGCGCCAGTTGATGTAACGCTCGGACCATTTGGTCCAGAAGTCGGGGTTTTCGCTGAGCCCTGCGTGATAGGCCTTGTACTCGGCGGATGCGGCGTAGTGCTGGCGGCGCTCAAGCTCTTCGCGCGCCTTGGTGCTGAAGGTATCGAGAAACTTCGCATGAAGCAAAACGCCCGATGTCTTTTCGCCGCCCCATTCGTCGTAGACGAGGTTCAATCCGCGCGGCAGCAGCATATGTGTCGAGCTGGCATAGGCATAACTCTTGTGCCACTTGACCAGCGGGATCTTGTTCAGCGCAGGCGCCTTGGCGGGTGCATCGGTGAAAAAGGTCCGGGCGCGCGGCCCCCCTTGTATCCACAGGTTGCCGTATTGCCAGTTTCGTTGGATGACGTAATTGCCCGGGTCGAACCAACAGGCGATCTGGAACGGATCGCTACCCTCTTCATAGGGTTGGGCGGTGATCGCCCCTTTGGGATACATATCAAGGATCATCGCGCCGAAGCTTTTGATCGAGGAGGCATCAAGCCAATCGGTCAGCGCGGGGATCGGGCGTGTATCGCTGAAGGGATAAACCAAGAACTCATCCGGATCGACCACCAAGCACCAATGTCTGTGGCCATAGAGCCGAAGCAAGCGGTTGATCCAATCCATGCCGAAACGCGCGCGCTTGTAGCTTTCGGGCGTTGTCCAGACGGAACAATCATCTTGCTCGGCAAGATATTCGCGGCTGCCATCATTGCTGTCGTTGTCGACGAACAGGAAATGCGAAATGCCCCGATCACGATAATAACTGAGGAAGTATTTCAGCCGCACCTTTTCGTTGCGCAATGTACAAAAACACAGCACATCCTGCGGCCCGATTGCATTGGTCCGATCTGCGACGACCCGCAAAGCCCGGCTTTTTCGCCAAGCGCGAACAAGGTATTTCTTGCGCTGCAGGCGCAATGCATACCGTTTGAACGCCTTCATGCTCGGCCCTTCCGCTCACGGGTGAGCGAGAAAGGCGCCCACCGTCTCAAAATGCGCATCCCACCCCGGAGCTTTGGGCGGGGGAAGGGATGGCAACTCGTCACTAACCACAAGAAGTTTCTTAATCGTTTCCGCCCAAGAATAGGCATCCTGATGCGGAACGTAAACTGCGCTGTTGCCAAGTGTTTCCCGAAAAACCGAAAGATCGCTGCAAATCGGCATTGCCCCGGCCAATGCGGCCTCAAGCGGCGGGTATCCGTAGCCTTCGGCCAATGACGGAAACACCAGCGCGGCGGCGCGTGCCAGATGTCTGCGCACCTCCACCTCCGACAATGGGCCATGATGGTGGATTGCGCGTCCCAACAGTGGGTGGCGCGCAAGCCGCTCCATCAATGCGTCGACCTGCCAGCCTGTCGGCCCGATGATGTGAAGCTGCGGAAGATGGTCTTGCGGCAGGTCGCGGGCCAACACCTCCCATGTATCCAGCATCAAGCCATGGTTCTTTCGTGGCTCGATGGTGCCGAGCATCACGACATGGCGGCGGTCGCGGGCGGTATCGTGACGCAGTGCGGCTTCAACGCCCAGATGCGCCACGATCCGATGTGGGCTTTGGCCGCCCGCCCAATGCCGCTGTAGCTCACCCGCGGTCGCGGCCGAATTGCAGATCACCAGATCGGCATATGCGCGCACAGCATCAAGCCGGGTCGCAAAGCGCGCGGGCATGCCCGGTGCGACAAGATCGGGGTGCGTGATCGGGATCAGGTCGTGGATCAATACCGCAACGCGCATCTCGGAATGTGAAGAAAAAGCCGCCAGTCGCGCGGCGGAAAGCCCCGTATGCCCGATATTGAGATACCAGCCCGGCCCCTTTGCCATACGTCCGATCATGCGTCCCAATCCGCCACGCAAACAGCGCGCGATGGCCAAGGGACGCAAGGATGCTTCGACCCGATGACGCGGATCAGTGCCTTTTCCGAATAACCGCGATAACCGATCTGCCGGGCCAAGCGGCATCTGGCCCAAAACGAGGTCGCGCAACACCTTTCCACCATCTTCATCGAGCAAGATGTAGCCACGCGTCGAGCGCAGCAAAAACCGCACCGCGGCGGTCGGGCATGTCAGGAGATGTTCAAGATAGGCCAGTTCGACCCGGTCGATACCGGTCAAGACCCCACGCCCAGCGCGGCTGATAAGCCGCGTCACATCCAGCCAGATCACACCCGCTTGCGAAAGACCGGGCATCGCGGCGGCCCCATGCCTATTCCGCGGCGTTGCGCGCCGCCATCAGATCGCCCAGATATTGGGAAAATTCGTCGCGCAGATCATCGCGGCCCAAGGCAAAGGCGACTGTCGCCTGCAAAAAGCCCGCCTTTGAGCCGCAATCGAAACGCTGCCCGCGGAACCGGAAACCATAGACATTGTCCGAATTTGCGATCTCCTGCGCGATCGCATCGGTCAACTGCACTTCGCCGCCTGCGCCGGTTTTGATCTTGTTGAGATTATCCATGATCGCGGGCGTCAGAATGTAGCGACCGATCACCGCCAAATTCGAGGGCGCTGCGCCTTGCGCGGGCTTTTCGACCATCCCCTTGACCGAAACGACGGACCCCATGTCTTGCTTGATATCAAGCACACCATAGGCCGAGGTTTTGGCGGCAGGCACCTCCATCGCGGCGACCATATTGCCGCCGATCTCGGCATGGGCCTCGACCATCTGTTGCAAACAGGGCGTTTCGGCGGCGATCACATCATCGGGCAGGATCACGGCAAAGGATTCATTGCCCAACAGCCGCCGCGCGCACCAGACAGCATGACCCAGACCCATCGCGCGATGCTGGCGAATATAGGCAATGGCACCCGATTCCATATTGGTGGTCTTCAGCGCCTCAAGCAGGTCCGTCTTGCCCTTCTTGCGCAGCTGGTTCTCCAACTCAGGGGCATTATCGAAATAATCCTCGAGTGCGGATTTCCCCCGGCTGGTGACGAAGATGAAATCCTTGATACCAGCGGCGCGCGCCTCGTCGATGGCGTATTGGATCAGCGGGCGATCCACCAAGGTCATGATCTCTTTCGGGATCGACTTTGTTGCTGGAAGAAACCGGGTGCCAAGGCCAGCCACCGGAAAGATCGCTTTTGTCACGCGCTTTTTCATTTACTCACCCTTGCTCGCCTGCCCATGCAAACCGCTTTTCGCGACGATGTTGCGCGCCAGTATGGCGACAACCCGCACAAAGGGGAATCATGAAAATACTCTTTCGATTGCGATTTCGCCGAAAAGTCGCTGTGTCTCGGCCAAGATACGGTTTTGATACCGCCATGGCTGAAAGCGCGCGCCGGTTCGGTCTGAGGGCCCGTAAAGCCCGCCACGCTGTTCCCACCAGCCGCCTTGGGTGAATTCCACCCTGTGTTTACGCGGTGAGGATGCGAGCAAGATGAGTGTGGTGGGCTGTCCATCGGCGATTTTTGCTGCGGCATGGGTGCGAAGTTTCTGCGCCGAGAACCACCAACCATCGGCAAAGGCCATTTCAGGCGGCAATGTCTCGCGCAGCGGTTGAAACGACCTTTGGCAGGGCGCGATTATCGGCGCGCCGCTCGCGCGCTTGGTGCCTTCCGAAATGCCGGCGCGTAGGCTTTCCATCAGCTTGCGCATCTCTTGGGCTGTCAGTTTGCGCCGCCGCGCCAACCGCAAGAGCCGCGCACGCTGCGCCGCCTCGAGGCGCGCCACCGCGACGTCGCGGTCGGCAGGCGCGTGTTTGCGCAGAAATAGAGCCGTCGACGCGCCGATATCGAACAGATCGAGCGGCACGCGATCTTCGGTCCGGCGGACGCTTGCGGCGAAACCATGATGCACGACGGCGTTGGGCAGATAGGCAATCTGCAAACCCGCCTCGCCCAATCGCAACGCGAGGTCGGTTTCATCGAGGAAAAAGGCAAACCCCGTGTCGAATCCGCCTGTTCGAGACAATATCTCGCGTCGAAAAGCCATATTCGTGCCGTGGATTTTCGGCACCTCCCCCGGCGCGATCTGCTCTTGGGCGGGCAACCATCGATCACGGCCCTGCCTGTCGACCGCCATGCGCCCCCATTGCAAGGATATGCCGTTGCGGCCGATCACCGGCCCGGTAGCAGCGGCGATCGCCGGATCGGCGAATGCGGCAAGCATGGCCGCGGCCCAGCCGGGTTCTGGGACAGCGTCATCATCGATAAAGGCCACGATCTCTGCCGCCGCGGCTGCAATGCCCGCGTTCCGCGCAGCCGAGATATTGGGTCGATCTTGCGGTAGAATCGTCAACCGGGCGGCTTGGGGGTGTCGTTGTGCGACCGCCATACCCGCGGGGTCTGCAACCACGATCACCTCGGCCCTTGTGGTCTGCATCTGCGACAGTGCCGTCAGGCAGCGATCCAATGCGCGGGGGCGCCCCGCGCTGACCACGACGACACTCAACCGCAGGGCATCACTCACGGCAGACCCATCTCCTTCAGCATTGCCTCGATCCGCGGCACATCTTCGGGGTTGTTGAGTTCCCAGAATTTGCGGCCCTGTGCCGCCACTTCGACACAAAGAACCGGGTGCCCCGCCTCGAGAAAACGGAGCTGCTCCAACCCTTCCAATGTCTCAAGCGGGCCGATGGGCCAATCAGGATAGGCGCGCAGCGCATCGGGCCTATAGGCATAGACGCCCACATGGTGAAACACCGGGGTCGGCGCGTCATTTGCGTAATTTTGCGCGGTGAACGGGATCACCTCCTTGGAGAAGTAGAGCCCGCGCATCGCATGATCGACAACGGCGGTGGTGCCACCCACACGCCCAGCGGCGCGATCGGCCTTGAGTGCTGCCAATGTCTCGCCATCGCAGCATAGGATCGGTGTGGCGATCGCCGCACCGGGATCGGCGCGCAGGCCCGCGATCAGCGCCTCCAGAAACCATGGCGGCGTCAGCGGCGCATCACCTTGCAGGTTCACCACCATCTCGACCCCGTCGCCAAGCTGGGCCAAGGCCTCGGCGCAGCGTTCAGTGCCGTTGCGCGCCTCGGATGATGTCATCAAGACCGACGCGCCAAAGCCAGCCGCCGCATCGGCGATGCGCGCGTCATCGGTGGCGACATAGATCGCGTCGAAACCCGACACGGAACAGGCGGCCCGCCAGCTACGTTCGATGAGGCTTTGGGCCTGCCCCGTTGCGCCGCGAAGTGCCACAAGCGGCTTGCCGGGATAGCGGGTCGAGGCATAGCGGGCCGGAATAATGCAGATGACACTCATGGTTGTTGCAGCTCTACCCCCGGGGCGAATGCGATGAAGAACCCATTGGCAAAGCCCGGTTTGCCATAGGTAAAGGGCTGATGATCCTCGAATCGCACCATGCGGCCGCCAGCGCCGCGCAAGACCGCGTCACCGGCGGCGGTGTCCCATTCCATCGTGCGGCCAAGGCGCGGGTAAAGATCGGCCTCACCCGTCGCGACAAGGCAGAACTTCAGCGACGAGCCCGCGCTTTTGAGATCGGCCACGCCATATTTCGCGATATAGGCATCCGTCGCGGCATCGCGGTGCGATTTCGAGGCCACGACGAATAGGCCGTTCTTATCCGGTTGACCGACCCTGATCGGCGTTGTCGGGCCGATATGCTCGGGATCGAAAGGGCCGGTTTCCTCAACACTTTGACCGTCGGCATAAGTGTAGAATAGCCGCCCCTTAGCAGGCGCATAGACGACGCCGCGCAGGGGAACGCCCTTTTCGACCAGGGCGATATTCACCGTGAAATCGCCGCGACGCTGAACGAATTCCTTGGTGCCATCAAGCGGATCGACGATCAGGAAAGTTGCAGCAGTCTGCGCGTGGCTGTCGGCCTGTTCTTCGGTCACCAACACCATATCGGGAAAAGCCGCGCGCAACCGGGCCGAGATCAGCGCATCGGCTGCCTCATCCGCTTCGGTTACGGGGCTCTCATCAGATTTGGCCCGCACATCGAAATCATCGGCCCTATAGACCTCCATGATCCGCGCGCCCGCTTCGATTGCCGCTTCACGGAAAACCCGCATCACATGATCGTAATCCACATCCGCCTCCATTTTGCCTTGATTGCGTGATAAGGCTAACTCGTTATCGTCGGCATCAGGCGGCGGGGCAAGTGCGGTGCGCATGGGAACATCCCGGCCGCGTTGTTTGGGTAGTCAGGGGTTAGCCGCTTATGTTCGAGGCAAGGCGCACGCAATCGACCTTCAGTCTTGCGATGAACATGCTTGAGCTCAGCTTTGTCGCAGCAGCCCGCAAAGTGCGCCAAAGCCATCGCAACGCAATCTGGGCGATCATGCTCAGCGTGTTGCAATCGGTGCTGTTCATCGCGGCCTTCTACTTCATGTTCAGCTTGATCGGCGCGCGCGCCGCGGCAATCCGTGGCGATTTCATGCTCTATCTGCTGACGGGCATTTTTGCCTATCTCACACATATCAAGGCGGTTCAGCAGATCATGGGCGCCGAAGGTGCGACATCTGCGATGATGCAACATGCGCCGATGAACACGCTGGTGGCGATCATCTCTTCCGCGTTGAGCATTCTTTACACGCAAACCGTCAGCCTGCTGGTCGTGCTTCTGATGATTCACACGGTCATCAACCCGATCACCTTCCATGCGTGGCCCGGCGCGCTCTTGATGTATCTTTTGGCTTGGGCGACCGGATGCGCCGTGGGCCTATTGCTGATGGCGGCGAAGCCGTGGTTGCCCGATGTGGTGACGATCCTTCAACTGATCTATGTCCGCGCCAACATGATCGCCTCGGGCAAGATGTTCGTGGCCAACATGATGCCGGGCATGATGATCGATATGTTCGATTGGAACCCGTTGTTCCACGTGATCGATCAAGCGCGGGGTTTCACCTTCGTCAACTATTTCCCACACCACACCAACTGGGAATACCCGCTCTATTTCACCCTGATCGCATTGCTGATCGGCTTCATGGGCGAGGCCTATACACGCAAGCATGTCTCGGCCAGCTGGGGCGCGGGGCGCTGATCGGCCAAAAATGGCGTGAGCGGCAGGAAAACAAGGCTGTGCGCGCCACTGCATGAGGGTGAACCAGCACCTGTGCGACACCCACAAGGCGCCGCATAAACCCGGCAGATCGCCACCCAGCCCAGATCAATCTTAGGCATCATATCAATTTGCCTGTTTTTCTGCAGTCCAGCCCCGCTTGCAGGGGCTTGACCCCCCTCCTATATACCCTCCGAACCGGTCGGGGCGTGCACCTTGACCAACACCGTTATCTCATAAGGGGCGCATCGGGGGCCAAAACGGACCCGCCACCGCCCGTTCGCTGACAAGAAGGGACCCGACCGACATGGCCAAAGTGATTGGTATCGACCTCGGCACAACCAACTCCTGCGTCGCCATCATGGATGGTAGCCAGCCGCGCGTGATCGAAAACTCCGAAGGGGCGCGCACCACGCCCTCGATCGTCGGCTACACCGATCATGAGCGCCTCGTCGGCCAAGCCGCCAAGCGGCAGGCTGTGACGAACCCCGAGAACACGATTTTCGCGGTCAAGCGCCTGATCGGGCGTCGCCTTGGTGATGCCGAAGTGGAAAAGGACAAGAACCTTGTCCCCTATAACATCGTGAATGGCGGCAATGGCGACGCATGGGTCGAAGTGCGCGGCGAAAAATATTCGCCCAGCCAAGTTTCGGCGCAGATCCTGACCAAGATGAAGGAAACCGCCGAAAGCTATCTGGGCGAAGAAGTGACGCAAGCCGTCATCACCGTGCCTGCCTATTTCAACGACGCCCAACGCCAGGCGACCAAAGATGCGGGCCGCATCGCGGGCCTTGAGGTGCTGCGCATCATCAACGAGCCGACAGCCGCCGCGCTTGCCTATGGCCTCGACAAGAAAGAAACCCGCACCATTGCGGTCTATGACCTTGGCGGCGGCACCTTCGACATCACGATCCTGGAGATCGACGACGGCCTGTTCGAAGTGAAATCGACCAATGGCGACACCTTCCTCGGTGGCGAAGATTTCGACATGCGGATCGTCAACTACCTTGCGGACGAGTTCAAAAAGGAAAATGGCGTCGATCTGACCAATGACAAAATGGCCCTTCAGCGCCTCAAGGAAGCCGCTGAAAAGGCTAAGATCGAACTGTCATCCTCCAGCCAGACCGAGATCAACCAGCCTTTCATCTCGATGGGTGCAAACGGCCAGCCGCTGCACCTCGTGATGAAGCTGACGCGCGCCAAGCTCGAAAGCCTTGTTGGCGATCTGATCACCAAATCAATGAAGCCTTGCGCCGCCGCCCTCAAGGATGCGGGCCTGTCCAAGGGCGATATCGATGAGGTTGTTTTGGTCGGCGGCATGACCCGCATGCCCAAGGTCGTCGAAGAGGTGACCAAGTTCTTCGGTAAAGAGCCCCATAAAGGCGTGAACCCCGACGAAGTTGTGGCCCTTGGTGCCGCGATTCAGGCGGGCGTGTTGCAGGGCGACGTCAAGGATGTGGTTCTGCTCGACGTGACGCCCCTGTCGCTGGGTATCGAAACGCTGGGTGGCGTGTTCACCCGCCTGATCGACCGCAACACCACGATCCCGACGAAAAAGGCGCAGATCTTCTCGACCGCCGACGACAACCAGAATGCGGTGACCATCCGCGTCTTCCAAGGCGAGCGCGAGATGGCCGCCGACAACAAGATGCTGGGTCAGTTCAACCTCGAGAATATCCCGCCCGCACCGCGCGGCATCCCGCAGATCGAAGTGACCTTTGACATCGACGCCAACGGCATCGTGTCGGTCGGCGCCAAAGACAAAGGCACCGGCAAGGAACAAAAGATCACGATCCAAGCCTCGGGCGGCCTGTCGGACGAGGATATCGACCGCATGGTCAAAGAGGCCGAGGAAAACGCCGACGCCGACAAGAAGCGGCGCGAATTGGTCGAGACCCGCAATCAGGCCGAAAGCCTGATCCACTCCACCGAGAAATCGATGGATGAGCATGGCGACAAGGTCGACCCCGCAACCATCGAAGCGATCGAACTGGCCATCAAGGCGCTGAAAGAACAGCTGGAAACCGAAGATGCCGGCAAGATCAAAGGCGGCATCCAGAACGTGACCGAAGCCGCGATGCGTTTGGGCGAAGCGATCTACAAAGCGCAGGCTTCCGATAGCGAGGAAGATCAGGACGGCGCGCGCCCTGTCGATGACGACATCGTCGATGCGGATTTCGAAGATCTCGACGACGACCGCAAGCGCGGCTGATCGAACGGCGTGATCCAACGGCGACCGGCTGGGCGTAAACCCGGCCGGTCGCCTGCGTTCAGGGAAGGAACGACATGGCCAAGCGCGATTATTACGAGGTTCTTGGGGTCTCGAAGGGCGCATCCGCCGACGAGATCAAGAAAGCCTATCGCCAAAAGGCGAAAGAGCTGCACCCCGATCGCAACTCCGACAATCCCAATGCCGAGGCGCAGTTCAAAGAGGTGAACGAGGCGCATGACATCTTGAAAGACGCCGACAAGCGCGCCGCCTATGATCGTTTCGGTCACGGCGCCTTTGACGGTGGCATGGCAGGCGGCGGGCGCGCAGGTGGTTATGGCGGCCGCCCCGGCCAGGGCGATTTCGCCAGCGCCTTTTCCGATGTGTTCGAAGATTTGTTCGGCGATTTCATGGGCGGTCAGCGCGGCGGTCAGCGCTCGCGCGCCAGCCGTGGCTCGGACCTGCGCTATAATCTGAAAATATCGCTGGAAGAGGCCTTTGCCGGACTGACCAAGCAGATCACTGTGCCAAGCTCGACCGCGTGTTCCGGCTGTTCTGGCACGGGCTCGGAAGGTGGATCAGAGCCGACCACCTGCCCCACCTGCTCGGGCATGGGCAAGGTGCGCGCGCAACAGGGCTTTTTCACTGTCGAGCGGACCTGTCCGACATGTTCGGGCATGGGCCAAGTGATCAAGAACCCCTGCCGGAGCTGCGGCGGCGCAGGACGCCAACAAAAAGATCGCGCGCTTTCGGTGAATATTCCGCAAGGCGTGGAAACCGGCACGCGGATCCGCCTATCGGGCGAGGGTGAGGCCGGCTTGCGCGGCGGGCCGTCGGGTGATCTCTATATCTTTATCGAAGTGGCCGATCATGCACTGTTCCAGCGTGACGGGATCGACCTTTTCTGTCGCGTGCCTGTGTCGATGAGCAAAGCCGCCCTTGGCGGCGAGATCGAGGTGCCGACCATTGATGGTGGCCGCGCACGGGTCAAGGTGCCCGAAGGGTCGCAGTCCGGCCGCCAAATGCGCTTGCGGGCCAAGGGCATGCCGCAACTGCGCGGCGCGGGTGTGGGCGATATGTATATCGAACTGGCGGTCGAGACACCGGTGAACCTGACCAGCGAACAGAAAGAGCTGCTTCGGAAGTTCGAAGAAATCAGCGCCAAATCCAACAACCCCAATGCCAGCGGCTTTTTCGACAAGGTCAAAAGCTTTTGGGACGGGATGAAGGGCTAACGCACAGCGCCCTTACGGACAATGTCGGCCAACGGCGGTGGTGCGGGATGTAATCCACGTCCCGCATCACCGCGCCGTTGGGCCGGGTCAGCGCCGCCCGATCTCGCAGGCGGCCATGACGGCCATGTTCAAGATGTCATTGGCCGTCGAGACGGTCGAGCACACCTGAATGGGGCTTTTCAGCCCGGTCAGGATCGGGCCGATCACCGTGGCCCCGGCCATCGCCTGCATCAGCTTGACCGAAATGCTGGCCGAGTGACGCGCAGGCACGACCAACACATTGGCTGGTCCCGAAAGCCGGGTGAAGGGATATTGCGCCATCACCTCGGGGTTGAGCGCCACATCAACGGCCATTTCACCATCATATTCGAAATCGACGCCCAGCTTATCAAGGACTTGCGGGGCCTGATGCATCTTTTCGGAGCGCTCGCTGACCGGATAGCCGAAGGTCGAAAAGCTCACGAATGCCACGCGCGGCTCTAGGCCAAGATCGCGGGCTACTTGCGCGCCGCGCTGCGCGATCAGGGCCAAATCCTCTTTCTCGGGCCATTCATGGACCAGCGTATCGCCGATCAAGACGATCCGCCCCTTGTGGAGCAGTGCGGTGATGCCCACCGCCCCATCCTCGGCACGGGCATCGAAGACCTTGCCGACCAGATCCAGCACATGCGCCGATTTCCGCGTGGCCCCCGTGACCAGCGCATCGCCATGCCCATGGGCCAGCATCAGCGCGGCAAAAACATGCCGATCACGCGCCGCGAGGCGGTGAATATCGGCCCGGTCATGCCCTTTGCGCTGCAAGCGGTCATAAAGAAACGCCTTATAGCTCTCCAAATGCGTGGTGTTGGCGGCGTTCACCACATCCAGCTCGCGCACGGCATCGGCAAGGCCCGCTGCCTCGAGCTTGGTTTTCACATCCGCCGCACGGCCCACGACCAGTGCCTTACCCAAGCCCTGTCTTTGATAGGCAACGGCGGCACGCAAAACGCGCACATCATCGCCTTCGGCAAAGATCATCCGCGCCTGCGCCGATTTCGCACGGGCATAGATGCCTTGCAGGATCGAACTGGTGGGATCAAGCCGCGCGCGCAGCCCTTCGGCGTAGCGATCCAGATCGTCGATCTGTCGCCGTGCAACACCGGTTTCCATGCCGGCCCGCGCAACGGCGGGGGGGATCGTATAGATCAAGCGGGGATCAAAAGGGGTGGGAATGATATAGTCGCGCCCAAAGGACAGATCGCGGCCATAGACCACCGCGACCTCGTCCGGCACATCTTCGCGTGCCAGATCAGCCAAGGCATGGGCGCAGGCGATCTTCATCTCGTCATTGATGGCGCGGGCGTGGATATCAAGCGCGCCACGGAACAGGTAGGGAAAGCCCAAGACGTTGTTGACCTGATTTGGGTAATCGGACCGGCCCGTCGCCACGATGGCATCGGGGCGCACCTCATGCGCCTCTTCCGGTGTAATCTCGGGATCGGGGTTGGCCATTGCAAAGATGACCGGGTTCGGTGCCATGCTGGCCACCATCTCGCGGGTCACGGCACCCTTGGCGGAAACGCCAAGGAAAACATCCGCACCCCGCATCGCATCCTCGAGGCTGCGCAGGTCGGTTTTCACCGCATGGGCCGATTTCCATTGGTTCATCCCCTCGGTGCGGCCCTGATAAAGCACGCCCTTGGTGTCGCAAACGATACAGTTCTCGTGCCGCGCGCCCATGGTCTTGAGCAGTTCGATACACGCAATGCCCGCAGCCCCCGCGCCATTCAGCACGATGCGGCAATCCTCGATCTTCTTGCCCGAGATATGCAGCGCATTGATCAGACCGGCGGCACAGATCACGGCGGTGCCATGCTGGTCGTCGTGGAAAACCGGAATATCGCATTCTTCCTTGAGGCGTTGCTCGATGATGAAACATTCCGGCGCCTTGATATCTTCGAGGTTGATGCCGCCAAAGGTGGGCGACATCAGCTTGACCGCGCGGCAGAACTCATCCGGGTCTTCGGTATCCAGCTCGATATCGATGGAATTCACGTCGGCGAAGCGTTTGAACAGAACTGCCTTACCCTCCATCACGGGTTTGGAGGCAAGCGCACCAAGATTGCCAAGCCCCAATACCGCCGTCCCGTTCGAGATGACGGCGACCAGATTGCCCTTGGTGGTGTAATCATAGGCCGCCTCGGGCCGCTCGGCGATCACCTCGCAGGGCACGGCCACGCCGGGCGAATATGCAAGGCTGAGATCGCGCTGTGTCGCCATCGGGGTCGAGGCGTTGATGTCGATCTTTCCCGGATATGGTTCCAGGTGATAGGCCAAAGCCTCTTCGCGGGTGATCCTGCTCTTGTCGGCCATTTTTCATCTCTCCCTCGGTCCGGCTTCCGGTTTAGCCATTGCAACGGGCCGCGGCAACAACGGGCTTTTGCCGCTTCAATCCCGCGCGGCGCTTGCGTAGGTTAAGTTACGGATGATCGGGGGGCGGAATGAGCAGCGTCACGCCAATGATGGCGCAATATCTGGAGATCAAGGCGCAGCATGCCGATGCGCTGTTGTTCTACCGGATGGGCGATTTCTACGAGATGTTCTTTGACGACGCCGTGGCGGCGGCAAGCGCGCTCGATATCGCGCTGACCAAACGCGGCCAGCATTTGGGCGAAGATATCGCCATGTGCGGCGTGCCGGCCCAAAGTGCCGAAAGCTATCTTTTGACCCTGATACGCAAAGGATTTCGCGTCGCCATCTGCGAACAGATGGAAGACCCGGCCGAGGCGAAAAAGCGCGGCGGCTCAAAGGCTGTGGTGCGGCGCGAGGTTGTGCGCCTTGTCACCCCCGGCACCCTGACCGAGGATACGCTGCTCGAGGCGCGGCGGCATAACTACCTTGCCGCCTATGCCGAGATACGCGGCGAAGGGGCGCTGACATGGTGTGATATCTCGACCGGGGATTTTCGTGTCATGACTTGCCCACCTGTGCGGCTAGGCCCGGAGCTGGCCCGGCTATTGCCGCGTGAGGTGCTGATTTCCGACGGGATGGAGGCCGCGCGCATCACAGCCATCGAAGAGATCGGCGCCGCCGTGGCGCAGCTTGCCCCCACCAGCTTCGACAGCCGCAGCGCCGAGGCGCGGATTGCGCGGGTGTTCAATGTCGGCGCGCTGGACGGGTTCGGACAATTCACACGCCCCGAATTGGGCGCGATGGGTGCGCTGATCGATTACCTGGAACTGACGCAAAAAGGCAGCTTGCCGCTGTTGCGCCCACCACGCCAGCAAAGTGCGGGGCAGTTGTTACAGCTTGATGCAGCGACGCGGCGCAATCTGGAACTGACCCATGCGCTTGCGGGGGGACGGGCCAATACGCTGTTGTCGGTGCTGGATCGCACCCTGACCGCAGGCGGCGCGCGCCTGTTAGAGCGGCGCTTATCCGGCCCATCCACCGATCTGGGCGTGATCACGGCGCGCCATGATGCAGTGGCTTTTTTCGTCTCTAACGGGCGAGTTCGTGACGATTTGGAACAGCATCTGCGCCGCATTCCCGACCTTGATCGCGCCTTGTCGCGACTGGCGCTTGACCGCGGCGGCCCGCGCGATCTGGCCGCAATCCGCGATGGGCTAAGGGCAGCGGCGGCCTTGGAGGGTATGCTGCGCGATCTATCCTTGCCCGCGCTCTTGGCGCAGGCGCGCGGTGATTTGGGCGGCCATGATGAATTGGGCGCGCTTCTTGAGCGCGCATTGGTGGCCGAACCACCCTTGCAGCTGCGCGATGGCAGCAGCATCGCGCCGGGCTATGACCCGGATCTAGACGCCGCACGCCGCCTGCGCGACGAGGGGCGCGGCGTGATAGCTGGCATGCAGGCCGATTATATCACGCAAACCGGTGTCGCCTCGCTCAAGATCCGGCACAATAACGTGCTTGGCTATTTCATCGAAACCACCGCGACCCATGCGCAAAAGATGCTCTCGCCGCCCTTGTCCGAGCAGTTCATCCATCGGCAAACCACGGCCAATGCGGTGCGCTTTACAACGCTGGATCTGTCCGAGCTTGAGACCCGCATCCTGAACGCCGGCAACCGCGTGCAAGAGATCGAGCGCACCCTGTTTGCCAGCCTGCGCGACGCCGTCTTGGCGCAAGCCGACGTGATCGGGCAGGTCGCGCGCGCCTTGGCCGAGTTCGATCTGGCAGGCGCACTTGCCCGCCGCGCGGTAGAGGGGGATTGGACGCGCCCACAAATGCGCGAAGATCGCGCCTTTCACATCACAGGCGGGCGGCACCCGGTCGTTGAGGCCGCCCTTGCCCGCGATGGTGCGCCCTTTATCGCCAATGATTGCTACCTATCGCCCGAAGGGGCGGCCGAGGGGGCGGCAATCACGCTTTTGACCGGGCCGAATATGGCGGGGAAATCGACATTCCTGCGCCAAAACGCGCTGATCGCGATCTTGGCCCAAATGGGAAGCTATGTGCCTGCATCACATGCCGAGATCGGGCTTGTCAGCCAAGTCTTTAGCCGCGTCGGCGCGGCAGATGATCTGGCACGGGGGCGGTCGACCTTCATGGTCGAGATGGTGGAGACCGCCACGATCCTGAACCAAGCCGATCATCGTGCGCTGGTCATCTTGGACGAGATTGGGCGCGGCACGGCCACCTATGACGGCCTGTCCATCGCTTGGGCAACGCTGGAACATCTGCATGACGTCAACCGCTGCCGCGCACTGTTTGCGACCCATTACCACGAGATGACAGGGTTGGGCGCGCGCCTGCCCGGCCTCTCAAATGCCACGGTCGCCGTCAGGGAATGGCAAGGCGATGTGGTGTTCCTGCACGAGGTGCGCCAAGGGGCGGCGGACCGCTCCTACGGGGTGCAGGTGGCGAAACTGGCCGGTTTGCCACCCAGCGTGATCGCGCGCGCCCATCAAGTGCTGGATGCGCTGGAAAAGGGCGAGCGCGAGGGCGGCAACCGCAAGGCAATCATCGACGACCTGCCGCTTTTCGCGGCCGCCCCTGCCGCAGCCGCATCGCCCGCCAAAGGCCCAAGCGCGCTTGAAGCGCGCTTGGGCAGTATCCACCCCGACGAGTTGACTGCCCGCGAGGCTTTGACCTTGCTCTACGAGTTGAAGGATCTCATCGCGCGCGATTAGGCGCCGGTATTCGATGAGACGCCGACCTGTGCGGGGCGGACCAAGCGGTCATGCAGCATGAAACCCTCGGCCATGACTTGCAGGATATCGCCCGCCTTTGTGCCGGGGACGGGTGCCTCGAACAGGGCCTCGTGGCTTTCGGGATCGAAGCGATCACCAATCTCTGGCACGATCGGCGTGACGCCATGTTTGGTCAGCACCTTGAGCAATTCGCGCAAAGTCAGCTCGACTCCCTCGACCAAGGCGCGGTCGGCGTCGCCCGCGGCATCGGCGGCACTGTTCAATGCACGGCGCAAATTGTCATAGACGGGCAGGAGGTCACGCACGATGCGTGTGCCGCCGTATTTCTCGGCCTCGCGGCGGTCCCGCTCGGCGCGTTTGCGCACATTGTCGGACTCGGCCAATGTCCGCAAAAGCCGATCTTTCAGCCCGTCACGTTCCGCGATCAACGTCGTGATCGGATCGAGGTCTTGGGCTTGATCGCCTTCAGCTGCGATGGCTTCGGCGATGGCCTCTGCCTCGGGTGTTGTGGCGTCAGCGAACTGTTCCTGGTTTGCGTCGGACATGCTTGCCCCCTTTGTCTTTCTTATCGGCGCTTAGCTACGGTCGGCGATTAGTTTGCCGACCAGCTGCGCCGTGTAATCCACGATCGGAACGATTCGTCCGTAATTCAGCCGCGTCGGTCCAATGACCCCCACGGCACCGACGATCTTCCGGTCAGCGTTCATATAGGGAGAGACGACCAGAGCGGAACCCGAAAGTGAGAAAAGCTTGTTCTCGGAGCCGATGAAAATGCGCACACCCTCGCCCGTTTCGGCCAATTCGAGGAAATCGGCGATATCGCGCTTGCGCTCAAGGTCATCGAAGAGCTGGCGAATACGCTCAAGCTCGTCCGCCTCGGCCGCATCGGCAAGCAGATTCGCCCGGCCGCGCACGATCAAGCGACCCAGATCGTCGCCGTCCCCATCCCAGACGGCGAGGCCAGCGGCGATCAGATGGGCCGCAATCTCGTCGATCTGGGCGCGGCGGCTTTCCACCTCGGTCTGGATTTCGGCGCGCAAGCTGCTGAGGGTGCGATCGGCCAGATGCGCGTTGAGATAATTCGCCGCCTCCCGCATCGCGCTGGGCGTATGACCCGGCGGCGGTTGAAACAGGCGGTTTTCGACATGGCCATCGGAATGGACCAAAACGACCAAGGCACGATCAGCCGAGAGTGAGACGAAATCGATATGCTTGATCGGCGCTTCGCGCTTGGGGGCCAAAACCACGCTGGCACCATGGGTCGCTTGCGACAGGGCCGACCCGATCCGGTCAAGGGTGGCCGCCACATCGGCGGTGTTGGTACCAAGCGTTTCATCAAGGCTTTGCTTGTCGCTCAGCGCCAATTCGCCCACTTCGAGGAAGCCATCAAGGAACATGCGCAGGCCAAGCTGTGTCGGGATACGCCCGGCCGAGACATGGGGGCTTCCCAGAAGGCCGAGGAACTCCAGATCCTGCATCACGTTGCGCACAGTCGCGGCTGAGACCTGCTCGGTCAGGCTACGGGTCAGGGTGCGCGAGCCAACCGGCGCGCCGGTCTCAAGATAGCCCTCGACGACGCGGCGAAACACTTCGCGCGACCGGTCGTTCAGATCGTTAAGAGGGGTATTTTGTTGCATTGCGCGGTCTGTCATCTTCATTGGGTGTTCGGGCATTCGGGGTTGCGCCGTAGTGCGCTGGCGGACTATGCCCCGCTTCACGGATCATCAGGAGAAAGATATGCGTCCTTCCGGCCGAAACCTAGACGAAATGCGCGAAATCGTGATCGAGACCGATGTGACGCGGCATGCCGAAGGGTCGTGTCTGATCCGCTGTGGTGGCACGCATGTTCTATGCACCGCAACACTGGAAGAGCGCGTGCCGCCCTTCTTGAAGAATACCGGCCTAGGATGGGTCACGGCGGAATATGGCATGCTGCCGCGCGCCACCCATACCCGCATGCGCCGCGAAGCGGCGGCTGGCAAGCAATCGGGACGTACGCAGGAAATTCAGCGCCTGATCGGGCGTGCCTTGCGTGCCGGTGTCGATCGCTCGGCGTTGGGCGAGCGTCAGATCACCATCGATTGCGATGTCATCCAAGCCGATGGCGGCACGCGCTGCGCCTCGATCACAGGGGGGTGGGTTGCGCTGCGTTTGGCTGTGAACAAGCTGATGAAAGCCGGCGACATCACCAGCGATCCGATCACTGACCATATCGCGGCCGTGTCTTGCGGGATCTATGCAGGCCAAGCGGTGCTTGATCTGGATTATCTGGAGGACAGCGAGGCAGGCACGGATTCCAACTTTGTCATGATGGGCAGCGGTGCCTTGGTCGAGATCCAGGCAAGCGCCGAAGGGGCCGCATTCTCGCGCGCGCAATTCGACGAGATGTATGGTTTGGCCTCTCAAGGGATCGCGACGCTGGTCGCGGCGCAGAAAGACGCGTCACGCTGATGCGGCGGTTCGCGGGCAAACATCTCTTGGTCGCGACCCATAATCGCGGCAAGCTGGAAGAGATGGCGGCGTTGCTTGCGCCCTTTGGGATCACTGTCAGCTCTGCCGCTGATCATGATCTGCCGGAACCGGAAGAGACCGGAACCAGCTTTGTCGAGAATGCCCGGATCAAAGCGCATGCCGCGGCCCAGGCAACTGGGCTACCTGCGCTATCGGATGATAGCGGCATCGAGATCGATGCGCTTGGCGGCGCGCCGGGTGTTTACACCGCCGATTGGGCCGAAACGCCGAATGGGCGCGATTTTGTCATGGCGATGGAGAAGACGCATAATCTTCTAGAAGAAGTTGATGCGCCCCATCCCCGGACCGCGCGGTTTTGCTGTACGCTTGTCTTGGCCTGGCCCGATAGCCATGACGAGGTTTTCGCAGGCATTATGCCGGGTCGCGTCGTTTGGCCGATGCGCGGCGATCAAGGCCATGGTTATGATCCTATTTTCGTCCCCGACGGGTTCGACATCACCTTTGGCGAGATGGACCGGTGGGAGAAGAACCAGATCAGCCACCGCGCGCGGGCGGTGGAAAAGCTGAAACAGGCGATCGGTGCATAACGACTGGCAACATGGCGGCTTTGGGCTTTATGTGCACTGGCCCTTTTGTCAGGCCAAATGCCCTTATTGCGACTTTAACAGCCATGTTGCGGCACGGATCGATCACGCGTCTTGGTTGGATGCCTATCTGTCCGAGATCGACCGCGTTTCCCGTGAAACAAAAGGCCGGTCACTGACCAGCATCTTTTTCGGCGGCGGCACGCCATCCTTGATGGCACCCGAGACGACCGCGCGGATCATCGAAGCCGCCAAGGCAGCATGGCCAAGCGCAAATGATTTGGAACTCACCTTGGAGGCGAACCCGACCTCGGCGGAAGCAGGTAGGTTCTCGGCCTTTCGTGACGCGGGCGTCAATCGGGTGTCGGTTGGGCTTCAGGCGCTGCGCGATGACGATCTGAAGCGGTTAGGGCGACTGCATTCGGCCGAAGAGGGGCGCAAAGCCTATGATTTAGCGCGGCGGATTTTTCCGCGTGTCAGCTTCGACCTGATCTATGCGCGGCAGTATCAAGATCTGGCTGACTGGCGCGCGGAACTGACCGAGGCTGTCACTTTGGCGGCAGATCATCTCTCGCTTTATCAACTGACGATCGAGCCCGGCACCGCGTTCGGGGACAGGCATGCGCGGGGGCGGCTAGCCGGCTTGACGGACGAGGATACGGGTGCGGATATGTATGATCTCACCCAAGAGATTTGCGATGCCGCCGGTCTGCCCGCATATGAAGTGTCGAACCATGCGAGCGACTTGGCGCAATCGCGGCATAATCTGATTTATTGGCGCGGCGGCGACTATGTGGGCATCGGGCCGGGCGCACATGGCCGCATCACCTTGGGCGGTCTTCGCTTTGCGACAGAAACAGAACTTGCACCGCAGGCTTGGCTTTCGCGCGTGCAAGCCATGGGATCAGGCGAAACGATGCGCTGCGCGCTGACGCCACGCGAACATGCCGAAGAATATACGATGATGGCCCTGCGCCTGACCGAAGGGGTGGAGCGCCCGCGCTATATTGCGTTGAATGGGGCAGATTTCGACCCTGTTACCTTGGATAGGCTCGAAAACTTGGGCTTGATAACCCTGTCTCAGACCCGTGTAGCGGCAACGCCGCAAGGGCGACGGCTGCTTAACGGGCTGTTGCGAGAGCTACTGGCGGATTGATTACCCGTTGCTGAGCATGCGGATGATCGCATCGAGGGATTCGAGATCCTTGTAGCGGATCGAGACGCGCCCCTCACCGCTGGGTTGGTGATCGATATGCACGGTCATTCCGATGGCAGCGCTCAAATCACGCTCGAGCGCAACGGTATCGGCATCCTTGTCGCCAACGCGCGGTTTTGTTTTTACGCGTGATGTTTTCCCGCCTGACGCCTTTGCCTTTTGTTCAACATCACGCACAGACCAGCCGTTGGCAACGGCCTGACGCGCCAAAAGAACTGAGTTATCAGCCGTCAACAGCGCCCGTGCATGGCCAGCGGTGAGTTGACCGCCCCTGACTAGGCTTTGAATTTCTTCAGGAAGTGCCAAAAGACGCATCATATTTGCAATGTGGCTGCGGCTTTTGCCAAGGGCTTGGGCGACTTTGTCTTGTGTATGGCCGAAGCGGTCGATGAGCTGTCGATAACTCAGCGCCTCTTCCATGGCGTTGAGATCGGCACGTTGGACATTCTCGATGATCGCGACCTCGAGAACCTCGGTTTCGTTGAAATCGCGGATGATCACGGGGAGGTCGTGCAGCTGCGCTTGTTGCGCGGCGCGCCAACGCCTTTCGCCGGCAACAATCTGAAAATGCTCTGCTTGTGTCGGGTCCGGGCGCACAATCAGCGGCTGGATCACGCCCTTTTCGCGGATCGATGCCGCAAGCTCGGCCATGGCAGCTTCGGCGAAGTGGCGGCGCGGCTGTTCTGCGTTGGGCTTGATGCGATCGATGGGAATGCGGCGTAAGCCGCGCGCGTCGGGATCGACGGTCATCTCTGTTGAGGAAGTGGCGGATGGCACCTCGATATCGGCCATAAGCGCTGACAATCCGCGCCCAAGGCCCGTTCTTTCCCGTTTCTTGACCATTAGATCGGCTCCTTACGTGGGGATGCGCGCGATAGCAGCTCAGCCGCAAGCTCTTGATAAGCTTGGCTTCCTTTGGATAGCGGATCATAGGCCAGAGCCGAAATACCGTAAGATGGCGCCTCGCTCAGGCGCACATTTCGGGGGATGCGCGTTTGAAAGATCAAATCACCCAAGGTGGCACGTGCGTCATCCTCGACCTGTTGGCTTAGGTTGTTGCGCTGGTCGAACATGGTTAACACGACCCCCTCGATCCGGAGTTTCGGGTTCGCGGTTTCCCGCACATCACGGATGGTCAGCATCAACTGGGACAACCCCTCCAAGGCGAAAAACTCAGCCTGCAGCGGAACGAGCACCGCATCGCTGGCCACGAGGGAATTTACCGTCAGAAGGCTCAACGAAGGCGGGCTGTCGATCAGCACATAATCATAATCGGCGAGCGCCGCACCCGCCAAAGCATCTTTCAGCAAGAAAACACGGTTTTCCTGCGCGCCAAGGGCGACATCGGTTGAGCTTAGATCTGTGGTGGCGGGGGCGATATGCAGGCCCTCGGTTTCGGTGCTGCGGATAACCGCGGATAGCGGCGCATCCTCATGCAGCAGCTCATATGTCGTGGTGCCGCGTTCGCGCGCCGATATACCAAGGCCTGTCGAGGCATTGCCCTGTGGGTCCAAGTCGATAATCAAGACGCGTTGGCCCAAGGAAACAAGGGCTGCACCAAGGTTGATGGCGGTGGTGGTTTTGCCCACGCCGCCCTTTTGATTGGTGATCGACAGGATCCTTGGGCGGTGCTGTTCAAACATGGCGCAACCTTTCAATCCTCATCACAACGGCGTCGGGGTCGGTTACGCTAGGGATAATCTCATAAGCGATATGCCATTTGCCCTGGGCGACCTCAACCTCATCCGCGTGCCGCGCGCCCTTTTGGAAAAGACATATGCCATTTGGGGCAAGGTGCGGATGCGCCATATCGCATAAATCGGTCAATGCGGCCAAGGCGCGTGCGGAGATGACATCGGCGGATTGCGGCGGCACATCTGCGACGCGAAGGCCATGAACGACGACAGACAGGCCCATTTGCCGCGCCGCTTCGCGCAGAAAGGCCGCTTTGCGCTGATCTGATTCTACCAAGGACACCCGCAACAACGGGTGGCTCTCATGTGCAATCGCCGCACATACAAGGCCAGGAAAGCCAGCGCCGCTGCCAAGGTCCAGCCATCGCTGGGCATCGGCGGGCGCGTGTTTCATCAACTGTGCCGAATCCAACAAATGGCGCGACCAAATCGCTGGTATCGTCGATGGCGCGATCAGATTGATCTTTTTCTGCCATTTCACCAGAAGCGCTGCGTAAAGAGAAAGGCGCTCGAGTGTTTCACGTGAAACATCTGCGGCAATGGCCGCCCTTGCCTGTTCCTCGGTCATGCGCTGCGGCGTTCGTCTTGGCGGATGCGTGACAAGATCAGCGCCAGCGCAGCGGGCGTCATACCGTCGATGCGCCCAGCCTGCGCCAAGGTCGTTGGCTTCACGCGCTGCAGCTTTCCTTTCAGCTCGTTTGAGAGGCCGCCGATATCGCCATAGTTAATGCTGGCGGGGATGGCCTGCGCTTCGTCGCGCTGCAGTGCCGCAGCATCGCGCTGTTGGCGTTCGACATAAGTTTTATACAGCGCCTCGGTTGCCAACTGCGCGCGTGTTTCGGTCGTAAACTGCCGAAAACCGGGAATAAGTGCATCGATCTGGCCAAGATCTACATCCGAAAAGGCCAATAAATCCATTCCGTTACGTCTTTGGCCATCTTGGTTGATGGCAATGCCAGCCGCCGACGCTTCGCGCGGTGTAAAGCGTGCGCCCTCCAGCACTTCCCGACCGGCAGCAAGGTCTTCCATCTTGGCATGAAAGCGTTCGCGCCGCGCGGACCCAATGACGCCAAGCTGATCTGCCAAGCCCGTAAGCCGCTGATCGGCGTTATCGGCGCGCAATGATAACCGGTACTCGGCCCGTGATGTGAACATCCGGTACGGCTCGGCTACACCGCGGGTGACAAGATCGTCAATCATCACACCAATATAGGCCTGGGCGCGCGACAATATCACGGGCGCGGCCGCTTGTGCGAGGCGCGCGGAATTCAACCCCGCCATCAACCCTTGCGCTGCTGCTTCCTCATAGCCGGTCGTTCCGTTTATCTGGCCCGCCAGGAACAACCCCGGCACCGCACGAAGCTGCAATGATGGGTCAAGACTTTGCGGGTCTACGAAATCATACTCGATCGCATAGCCCGGCTGCAAAATCTCGGCGCGCTCTAGGCCGAAGATCGAATGCACATAAGCATGCTGCACATCTTCGGGAAGCGAGGTCGAGATGCCGTTGGGATACACCGTGTCGCTATCAAGCCCCTCTGGCTCAAGAAAAATCTGATGTGAGGATTTATCCGCGAAACGAACAATCTTATCCTCGATCGACGGGCAGTAGCGCGGCCCTACCCCTGCGATATGACCGCCATACATCGCCGAGCGCGACAAGTTTTCGCTGATGATATCATGGGTTTGCTGGTTAGTATGCGTGATGCCGCAAGCGATCTGGCGCACATAGGGGCGATCGGACAAGAACGAAAACAGCGCGGGATCTTCATCAGCGGGTTGCATCTCCAGCTTGTCCCACGCGATCGATGACGCGCGCAGGCGTGGCGGCGTTCCCGTCTTAAGGCGCCCCAGCGGCAAGTCGAGCGCGCGCAAACGCTCAGCCAACCGAACGGATGGTTTATCCCCAATGCGCCCGCCAACGGTTTGCTGATCACCGATATGGATTACCCCATTGAGAAAAGTCCCCGTGGTCAACACCACCGCGCGACACGGCACAACGGCACCATCCGCAAGTTCCACCCCACTGATTTGTCCTTTTGAAACAATCAGATCAGCAACTTCGCCTTCGATGATGCTCAACCCCTCTTGCGACGACAAGAGCGATTGGATGGCCGCTTTATATAGCGCGCGATCTGATTGTGTGCGTGGGCCACGCACAGCCGGGCCCTTGCGCCGATTAAGTAGCCGGAACTGAATGCCGGAACGATCAGCCGCCATCCCCATGATGCCGCCCATGGCGTCGATCTCGCGCACCAAATGACCCTTGCCCAAGCCCCCGATCGCCGGATTGCACGACATCACGCCGATGGTTTCCTTGCGCATCGTGACCAAAGCGGTCTTGGCGCCCGCGCGCGCTGCTGCGTGGGCGGCCTCTGCACCTGCGTGGCCGCCGCCGATCACAACGACATCGAATGCATCATGTTTCACGTGAAACATCCTTCACTTACCAATGCAGAATTGCGCGAAAATCTCACCAAGAACGGCTTCTACATCTACCCGCCCGATCAACGAGTCAAGCGCACCAACCGCGTCGCGTAGATGCAGCGCCAATATCTCCGCACCATCGTCACCGCGTTGAAACACAGTCTTTGCGACGACCAGCAAAGCCTTTGCCCGCTCAAGCGCCTGACGGTGGCGTTCATGTGATGCCAAGGTCATACCCGAAACACGCTCGGACAACAAAGCCGACACATCACGCAACAGCTGATCGATACCATCCCCATGCAGCGCCGAAATCCCTATCCCTGTGAGATCGGATTTCGTCATATATCGCAGATCTACGGTGACACCGGGGGAAAAATCGCCTTGTTCTTGCGACCCATCGATCAACAAAACGCGCACATCGGCATCGGCGGCACGGCTTCGCGCCCGCGTAACGCCGATCTGTTCGATCGCATCCTCAGCATCACGCAAGCCTGCGGTATCCAAAAACGTAACCGGCAGGCCATCAAGATCGACGCGCACCTCAAGGACATCGCGGGTTGTCCCAGCGATCTCAGATATTATCGCGATCTCACGACCCGCTATCTTATTGATTAAAGTGCTTTTTCCGGCATTCGGCGGACCAATGATCGCAACTTCAAAGCCGCTCCGCACGCGTTCAGCTGCATGGTAGCCATCCAACTGCGCGTCTATCCGGCCGATCACCTTGTCGATCAGCGCGCTCACCTCGGGTGAAACGTCAACCGGTACTTCCTCATCAGCAAAATCAATCGTGGCTTCGATCAGCGCCGTTGCCCGGATCAGCTCGATGCGGCAAATCTCCGCGAAATCGCGCATACCGCCGGAAAATAGCTGCTGTGCTTGCTTGCGCTGCGCCTCGGTCTCGGCCGCGATCAAATCGGACAGACCCTCAACCTGTGCAAGATCTAGATGTCCGTTCAATAAAGCACGACGGGTAAACTCACCCGGTTCCGCCATACGTACCATTTTGGTTTGTGCAATTGCCGCTTCTACCGCACGGATCACGGCAATGCTGCCATGAACCTGCAATTCAACGACATCTTCCCCCGTGAAGCTACGGGGCGCATCGAAACGCAGCACCAAGGCCTCGTCCAGCAACGCACCATCGCTATCACGCAACCGCCGCAGCGCGGTGTGCCCTGCAAGTGGCAAACGCCCCGCCAGACGGACCCCGATCTCATGCGCAGACGGCCCCGAGATCCGGAGGATAGCAACACCCGATTTTCCCCGGGCAGTGGCCAGGGCAAAGATCGTGTGCATCACGCGCCCCTTATGTATTCATCGAGTCGAAGAATTCGGAATTGCTCTTGGTCTGCTTCAGCTTCGAGATCAGGAATTCGATCGCATCGGTCGTGCCCATCGGGTTCAGGATGCGCCGCAAAACATAAGTCTTCTGAAGATCGACCTTGTCGACCAGCAAATCTTCCTTGCGCGTACCCGACTTCAAAATATCCATCGCGGGGAAGACACGCTTATCGGCAACCTTGCGATCGAGCACCAATTCCGAATTACCGGTGCCTTTGAATTCTTCAAAAATCACTTCATCCATGCGGCTTCCGGTATCGATCAGCGCCGTGGCGATGATGGTCAAGGAGCCGCCTTCCTCGATATTGCGCGCTGCACCAAAGAAACGCTTGGGTCGCTGCAAGGCGTTGGCATCCACACCACCGGTCAAGACCTTACCGGATGACGGAACGACAGTGTTGAAGGCACGCCCAAGACGCGTGATCGAATCGAGCAAGATCACGACGTCGCGCTTATGCTCCACCAGACGTTTGGCCTTTTCGATCACCATCTCTGCCACGGCCACATGTCGTGTTGCCGGTTCATCGAAGGTGGAGGAAATCACTTCCCCCTTCACGCTTCGCTGCATATCGGTAACTTCTTCGGGCCGTTCATCGATCAGCAAAACGATCAAGTAACATTCGGGATGATTCACTTCGATCGAATGCGCGATATTCTGCAACAGCACCGTCTTACCCGTGCGCGGTGGCGCAACGATCAGGGCACGTTGGCCTTTGCCGATCGGGGCAACAAGATCGATGATCCGCGCCGAGCGATCCTTGATCGTCGGATCTTCGATTTCCATCTTCAGCCGCTCATCGGGGTAAAGCGGCGTCAAATTGTCAAAGGCCACCTTATGGCGCGCGCGATCCGGGTCTTCGAAATTGATGCGCTTGACCTTAACCAAGGCAAAATACCGCTCGGTCTCTCGCGGGGCATTCATCACGCCCTCAACCGTGTCACCCGTGCGCAAGCTGTGCTGCCGGATCATGTCGGGCGAGACGTAAATATCATCGGGACCAGGCAAATAATTCGCTTCAGGAGAGCGGAGGAACCCGAACCCATCTTGCAAGACTTCCAACACACCATCGCCCGAGATTTCCCAACCTTCTTCAGCGCGCTCGCGAAGAATTTCGAACATCATCTCGCCCTTGCGCATGGTCGAGGCGTTCTCGATCTCGAGTTCCTCAGCCATCGACAGAAGGTCTTTGGGCGATTTGACCTTAAGATCGGCCAGTTTCAGCGTCATATCAGTCATGGAAATCCTGCAGCCGGATTGGCCAGTCTTGGCCATTTCACAGTCATGTCATTCGGAAGGAATGCTCCCGGACGGGAACAATGAACCTGCTACGACCCCTCACTAAGCCTGTCAAGCGACCATGCCATCTTCGGTTTCTAAATATAAAATAAGATATTTAAGAAAAGTTGTTGTCTTAGTGATGGCGGGGGTAAGCCCGCAAAGCAAGGATGCGCCTTGTTCATCCGACCAGTCATACACATGGAATGGTCTGTTCACATTTCATTCACAGAATTCGAATATCTTTATAAATAATAAATAAATCAGCAGTTTAGAGTAATTGTTAAGTAGCAGGCCGGGGGATATCTTGCTGCAACAGCGCACCGCGCATCTTGGCTGATCACATCAGGGTTGAATGACTTACCCATATGGACAAGCTGTGGGCAAATATCGTGAGGTGCTCCTGAATGACCCCCATGTTCATCAGCGTGGATTAACTAACAACATTGGCAGCGCGTTCTCGGGTCGGTTATGCACAGCGTCATGGACAGAAATTTTGCACCAACCCCAACCCTGACGCTCGCGTCTGCCTCGGAAATCCGTGGTCAACTGCTCCATCAGGCAGGGCTGGCGCATGCGCGCATGCCTGTGCGAATCGATGAAGACAACATTCGCGCCGCCCTGATCGCCGAGGGTGCGGGCCCGCGCGACCTTGCCGATGCCTTGGCTGAGTTCAAGGCGCGCAAGGCGAACGCCAGCGGTCTGACGCTTGGCTGCGACCAGATCTTGGCGCTGAAATCCACGATTTTCGCAAAACCGCGTGATCGTGATGAAGCGCATCAGCATCTTTCCCAGCTTTCGGGCCAGACCCATCATCTTTATTCGGCCGCGGTGATCTATGAGGATGGTCAGCCAGTCTGGCGTCATGTCGGCGTGGCGCGCATGACGATGCACAAGCTTAGCGACGATGAAATCACCGCCTATCTTGAACAAGCTTGGCCAGATGTCGCCACTTCGGTTGGGGCTTATCAGGCCGAGGCGCTTGGCGCGCGGCTCTTTGCCCGGATCGATGGGGACTGGTTCTCTGTCCTAGGCCTTCCCTTGCTGGAGCTTTGTTCCTATCTGCGTTTGCGAGGTTGGAGGTTCACATGATCCGTCCCGAAATCCCGCTGGCTGGTGTAATCGGCGATCCGATTTCGCATTCGCTGTCGCCGCGTTTGCATGGTCATTGGCTCAAGCGCTATGGGCTGAAAGCGCATTATGTGCCCCTGCATGTGGCCCATAACGCACTTGCCGATGTCTTGCGGATTTTGCCGGATATGGGGTTCGTCGGCGTCAACATCACGATCCCGCATAAGGAATATGTCTTGTCGCTCGCGACACAGATCAGCGATCGTGCCGCGCTCATCGGTGCCGCCAACACGCTGACCTTTCTCGGCAACGGCCAAATCCAAGCCGACAATACCGATGGTATCGGCTTCTTGTCGAATATTCGCCAACACCTGCCAGGTTGGACAGCTGCGTCAGGCCCCGCGCTGGTGCTGGGCGCAGGCGGTGCGGCCAAGGCCATCGTTTCAGCCCTGATCAACGATGGCGCGCCCAAGGTTATCGTCGTGAACCGCACAAGGATGCGCGCTGATGCCTTGCGCGACCATTTCGGTGCACGCGTGGAAACCCAAGATTGGACCCGGATCGCGGATTTGGTTGGTGATGTCGCGCTGATCGTCAATACCACCTCACTCGGGATGGACGGGCAATCGCCCCTCTCCATCGATTTAACGCGACTGACGCCGCCGACTGTCGTGACTGATATCGTCTATAAGCCGCTTGAAACCGAGTTACTGGCCACTGCACGCCAAATGGGCTGCGAAACTGTCGATGGTGTGGGCATGTTGCTTCACCAAGCCGTGCCCGGCTTTGAACGCTGGTTCGGCTATACGCCGATGGTCGATGATGATTTGCGCGCGGCGGTTTTGGCCCCATGACGATCAAGCTGGGGCTCACCGGCTCGATCGGCATGGGAAAATCCACCACGGCCGCCATGTTTCGCGACATGAATATCCCGGTGTGGGATGCGGATGAAACGGTGCATCGGCTATACGGCCAAGGCGGTGCGGCGGTCGCGCCTGTGGCGGCCCTTATCCCTGACGCCCAGCATAATGGCATGATCAGCCGAGACGCGCTCAAACGCGCGATTGCCGCTGACCCCTCGCTTTTGGACCAGCTGGAAAAAATCGTGCATCCGCTTGTTGCCCGCGACAGGGCGGCGTTTTTGGAAAACCAAGCCACGGCCCCCCTCGTCGTGCTGGATATACCACTGTTGTACGAAACCGGCGCCGATGCGTGGCTTGATGCCGTCTTGGTCGTTACCGCCGATCCAGAAACACAAGCGGCCCGCGTGTTGGCGCGCCCGGGGATGACCGAGGCGGCATTCAACCAGATTCTTGCCCGCCAAACACCCGATGCCGAAAAACGCGCCCGCGCCGATCATGTGATCGTCACAAAGACGCTGGAACAGACACGCGCAGACGTGGCAAAGCTGATCACGACACTGACAGGCACAGGGGCGGATAATGCGTGAGATTGTCCTCGACACCGAGACCACCGGCCTTGATCCTTTCGACAAGCCCGCGCATCGGATTGTGGAAATCGGCGCTGTTGAATTGTGGAACCAAGTTCCGACGGGCCAGACCTATCACCAATATATCCATCCCGAACGCGATATGCCGGCCGAAGCGTTCGCCGTGCATGGCATCAGCGAAGACTTCTTGGCCGACAAACCGCGTTTTGCCGATATCGCCCAAGGCTTTCTGGCCTTTATCGGGGATGCGCGACTGATCATTCACAACGCCAGCTTCGACATGCGTTTTTTGAATGCCGAGTTGTCATGGGTCGGTCTGCCCGCGCTGCAAGATGATCGCGCGCTTGATACGCTGATGATCGCGCGGCGCCGCTTCCCCGGTTCGCCCGCCTCGTTGGACGCGCTTTGCCGCCGGTTCGGCATCGATAATTCGAACCGCACCCTGCACGGCGCGTTGCTCGATTCTGAGATCTTGGCTGAGGTTTATCTTGAATTGACCGGCGGCCGTCAGGCCGATTTCGGCTTGGGCGCGGATCAAACGCAGGATCGCGCCCGCAGCGTAACGCAAGCCTGGCGACCGCAGCCGCGCCCGACACCACTGCCGCAGCGCTTGACGGATACAGAGCGCGCCGCCCATGCCGCGATGATCGCGGAGTTGGGCGAAGGCGCGCTCTGGAACAAGCGGGGCTGATCGATCAGGCGTCGGCTTTTTGCGGCGCGGCGCGCTGGGCCAATTGCTGGCGATACAGCGCGAGGAAGTCGATCGTATCAAGCCCAAGCGGCGGATAGCCACCATCGCGCGTCACATCCGATACGATGCGGCGCACAAAAGGGAACAGCATCCGCGGGCATTCGATCAACAAGAACGGATGCATTTGTTCGGGGCTGACATGCTCGACCTTGAAGATGCCGCCATATTCCAACTCGAGCAAAAAGATCGATTGCGGTGTATCTTCGCGTGTCTTGCTTTCGATTTTCAGCTTCATGATCACATCATATTGATCTTCGGCTTCACGCTTGCGCGCATCGAGTGCGACCTGCACCTGAATATCAGGCTGAACCTGCGCGCTGACGGCTTTTTGCGCTGCGATATTTTCAAACGACAGATCGCGCACGAACTGGCCGAGAATCTGCAACTTGGGCATCACCGGCTGTTCGGCGGCACCAGCTGCGGCTTGGGGGGCGGAACCGCCATTTGTATCGGACATGTCTCTCTCCAGCTTTCACATCGGCAATAAGATTTCGCAAAGCATCTAACAGCACAGGCAAGCAGCCTCAATGCTTCGTCCACTGCGATGGTGGGCTGTTGCGGTCTGATGGCTCTTCGACAGTATATTGGGCATCGATCACATCATCGCGGGGATCGCCTGCGTGTGTTGGGCCACCGCCCATTTGCATTGTCTTGATCTCGACCCGCTTCGCGACTTCACGCAGCAGCCAAGACCGCACCGCAGGTACCAAAAGCAAGAACCCGACCGCATCTGTGAAAAACCCCGGCGTGAGCAAAAGCGCGCCGGAAAACAGGATCATCGCGCCATGCGCCAAGGGTTCGGTCGGGTCGCGTAGGGTTTGAAAGCTATCGCGCAGACGCGACAGCACCAAAGCGCCCTGTGATTTGACCAACATCGTGCCCGCCACGGCCGTTAACACCACGATCGCCAAGGTTGCCCATAGGCCGATCAGCCCGCCGATCTGGATGAACAACGCGATCTCGATCAGTGGAACGAGAAGAAAGGCGAGAAAAAGCCACATAAAAAGCTCTCCGAACGGGCCGAGCGCCTTTTTGGCGCGGTCTAGGGTGATGGACTTGATACCACCCCTGACCTACATATGTGCATTGTGAACCCGAAGAGAACCCCGTTCGCCCAGCAAGGAGCTTTCATGAACTCGTCCCTTTTGTCCTTGCTTGTATTGGCGGGTATCGCGGTGTTTTTGATTTTGCGCCTGCGCAGTGTGCTTGGCACGCGCGAAGGGTATGAAAAACCGCCCGAGGCCGCACAGCCCGCGCGTAGCGATCGTCGCCGTGATTTCGAGGTAATCGATGGCGGCCCCGACCGCGATATCATCGACCATGTGGCTGACGGGTCGGATAGCGCCAAGGCGCTCAGTGCCATGAAACAGGCCGAGCCAAGCTTTGTGGTGTCCGAATTCCTTCAGGGTGCGCGCGGCGCATATGAAATGATCCTGATGGCGTTCGAGAATGGCGATGTCGATGGGCTGCGCCCGTTCCTTGCGCCCGATGTGATGGATACCTTCGAATCCGTCATCCGTGAGCGCGAGGCGAAGGGGCTGACCATTCAGGCGTCCTTCATCGGTATCCGTGAATTGGCGCTTGATAGCGCGCGCTTTGATCGCGCCAGCGGCATGGGCGAGGTTACCGTGCGCTTCGTCGGCGAATTGACCTCTGTCGTGCGCAATGCCGATGGTCAGGTGGTCGAGGGTGATCCGAACGAAATCAAGCGTCAGCGCGATGTTTGGACCTTTGCCCGCAAAATGGGCGCTAGCGATCCCAATTGGGAATTGGTCGCAACCGACGGCTGACCGATGCGTGGGTTGGGTGCTGTCCTTGGCCTTGTCGCGGCCATTTCTGCCTGGAGCAGCCCGGCCATGTCGGAAGAGACGATCGAGCTTTTGTCATTCGCTGACTTGCAAGGCTGGGAGGCGGATGACCACGCCGCCGCCTTGGCGACCTTTCGCAACACCTGCGCCGATCTTGTCGGCCCTGACTGGCAGCCGCTTTGCGCATTGTCGCAAAATACCAACGATGCGCGCCGCTTTTTCGAGCTGTTCTTTCGCCCGGTTCTGATCGGCGGCAGCGCGCCGGCCCTGTTCACCGGCTATTTCGAACCACAGCTTGATGGCGCGCGTGAGCGCAGCATGCGCTTTCGCTATCCCATCTACCGCACACCGCCCGAAGCTCTGGACGGAAGATGGGTCACGCGGCGTGAAATCGAAGAGGGCCGCCTGCTGGAAGGGCGCGGGTTCGAGATCGCCTGGGTCGATGACCCGGTTGAGCTTTTCTTTCTGCAAATTCAGGGATCGGGGCGGATCAGGTTGCAAGATGGTACAACGATCCGTGTCGGATATGGCGGCAGAAACGGCCAGCCTTATCGCTCCATCGGGCAAGAGTTGGTGCGCCGCGGCGTCTTTGCGCCGCATCAGGTCTCGGCGCAGGTGATCCGCAACTGGGTGCGCCGCAATCCGGCCGCGGGGCGCGAGCTGCTTTATCACAGCCCATCCTACATCTTTTTCCGCGAAGTCGATTTGCCCGATCCCGACCTTGGGCCCTTGGGTGCGATGAACCGCTCGATCACGCCGATGCGCTCTATCGCGGTTGATCCCGAACACACGCCCTTGGGCGCACCTGTCTGGATCGAAAAGGCCGGTGCAGATCCGATTCATCGGCTGATGGTGGCCCAAGATACCGGTGGTGCCATTCGTGGCGCGCAACGCGCCGATATTTTCTATGGTTTCGGTGAAGAGGCGGGGCTTGCAGCGGGCGAAATTCGTGATCCCGGGCGGATGGTCGTTCTGCTGCCGATCGAATTGGCCCATCAACGCGCGCCGGATCGCTGAGCGATGGCACGCCGGGGCAAGCGCGGGCTCAGCGCGGAAGAGCGTCACCTTTGGGAAAAGGTCGCCAAAAGCGCCACGCCGCTGGACCCACCCGCGCGCAACCTCTCATTGCCCGAGATCGAGGGGCCAAAACCCGCGCCGGCCATTCCGCGCGAAAGGATTTCCGCCTTTCGCATCGGTGAGAAAGCGCGCCACAAACCCCACCCACCACAACCCGGCACCGACTTGTCCACGCGCTTGGCGCAAGCGCCCGTGCGGATGGATCATGGTGCCTATCGCAAGCTGGTGCGCGGCAAGCTCAAACCCGATGCGCGGATCGATCTGCACGGCATGACCATAGCGCAGGCCCATCCCGCGCTGATCCGCTTTGTCTTTTCCGCCTATGATCGGGGTGATCGTCTGGTGCTGGTCATTACCGGCAAGGGCAAGGAGCGCGATAGCGATACACCCATCCCGATCAAGGTCGGGATCTTGCGCCACCAAGTGCCTGCATGGCTACACACCCCACCGCTGGGTGCGCTGGTCCTCGATATCCGTGAGGCGCACCAGCGCCACGGGGGTGGCGGGGCCTATTACGTCTATCTCAAGCGGCCGCGCTGATCACAAAACATAGCGCGACAGGTCGATGTCGCGGGTCAACTCACCCAGATTTGCCTCGACAAAAGCGGCATCGACGATGATCGCCTCACCACCGCGATCGGGGGCGGTAAAGCTCAGCTCTTCGAAGACACGCTCCATCACGGTGTAAAGTCGCCGCGCCCCGATGTTCTCGATGCTTTCATTCACCTCGGCCGCGATCCGCGCCAAGGCTGCGATCCCGTCTTGGGTAAATGTGACCGCGACCGCCTCGGTCGCCATCAACGCGGTGTACTGGCGGGTCAGTGCATTGTCGGTCTCGGTCAGGATGCGGACAAAATCATCTTCGGTCAGTGGGCGCAGGTTTACCCGGATCGGCAAACGCCCCTGTAATTCCGGCAACAGGTCGGACGGCTTGGCGATATGAAAGGCACCGCTGGCGATGAACAAGATATGGTCGGTTTTCACCGGACCATGCTTGGTCGACACGGTCGTGCCCTCGATCAGGGGCAGAAGGTCGCGCTGTACCCCTTCGCGGCTGACATCGCCGCCGCGCATGTCTTGGCGGCTGGCAACCTTGTCGATCTCGTCGATGAAAACGATGCCGTTTTGCTCGACCGCGCGCAGTGCTTCTTTGGTGACCATCTCGCTATCAAGAAGCTTGTCGGCCTCTTCCTCGATCAGCGCCTCGTAGCTGGCGGCAACGGTCATCCGGCGCTTGATCTTGCGCCCGCCAAAGGCTTTGCCGAAGATATCGCCCAAATTCATCATGCCGCCGCCCATCATGGGTTGGCCGGGGATCTCGAAGCCGCCCATCGGGTTGGCGGTGTCGGTCAGTTCCAGCTCGATGATGGTGCTGTCCAACTCGCCCGCGCGCAGCTTGCGGCGGAACATGTCGCGGGTTTGGTCGCGCGCCCCGTCACCGGCCAGCGCCTCGATCACGCGCTCTTCTGCGGCGGCATGGGCCTTGGTGCGAACCTCGTCGCGCATATGTTCGCGGACCATGATTTGGGCTGCATCGACCAGATCGCGAATGATTTGCTCCACATCGCGCCCGACATAACCCACTTCGGTGTATTTCGTCGCCTCGACCTTGATAAAGGGCGCGCGCGCCAGCTTGGCCAAGCGGCGGCTGATCTCGGTCTTTCCGACACCTGTGGGGCCGATCATCAAGATATTCTTCGGATAAACCTCATCGCGCAGGTCATCGCCCAGCTGCTTGCGCCGCCAGCGGTTACGCAACGCGACAGCCACGGCGCGCTTGGCGTCTTTCTGGCCGATGATAAAGCGGTCAAGCTCGGACACGATCTCGCGTGGGGTTAGGTCGCTCATTTCGAAATCCGCTCCACGGTCAGATTGCCATTGGTATAGACACAAATATCGGCGGCGATCGCCATGGCGCGGCGCGCGACGGTTTCGGCGTCATGCGTGCCATCGATCAATGCGCGCGCGGCGGCCAGCGCATACATGCCGCCCGATCCGATAGCCGCGATCCCATGTTCGGGTTCCAGCACATCGCCCGCGCCGGTGATGACAAAAAGCTCGCGCCCATCGGTGACGATCAACATTGCTTCGAGCTTTTGCAGATACTTGTCGGTGCGCCAATCCTTGGCCAACTCGACGCTTGCGCGCTGCAACTGGCCCGGTGTCGACTCCAATTTCTTTTCAAGACGCTCCAGCAAGGTAAAGGCGTCAGCGGTCGATCCTGCGAATCCCGCCACCACGGCATGACCGCCGGGGTTGAGGCGGCGCACCTTGCGCGCGCTGCCCTTGATCACCGTTTGGCCAAGGCTGACCTGCCCATCGCCTGCGATCACCACCTCATCGCCCTTGCGCACGCCGATGATCGTCGTGCCGTGCCAGCCGGGAAAATTGCTGTCTGCCATAGGGCCTCCGCTTGCTTTGCGCATCTATATGGCGGGTGGTGCGCCGCGCCGCAACCGTGCTGGGCCTTAAAGCCAGCCGGGCCAACCGGGGCGGCGCGGGACGCGTACGGCCAGCATCGGCATCAGCCAAGGGCCGCGAAACCGGTCAAGGTCGAGCGCCTCGAATACGCCGACTGTTTCCTCGCCGTTGATCTGTGTCTGCACGGCGGCGCGGTTGTAAAAGGGCGCATCCAGCATCGCCTTGACCTGTCGCGGCTGGTATCCCGCATCGGCGCGGGTTTCGCGGCGCACCATCCAACCGGGGCGCTTCAGCTTGGCCTTGGGCGGCATGGCAATCGTGCGCGGCGTGCCATCCTCGGCAAAGCCGATCGCGGCGGCAAGTTCCGATCCATCACGGCGCTGGGCGTCATAGAAACAGGCCGCGCCATCGCGCAGCGGAAAGCGGCCCCATGTCCAATAGCTGAAATCGGCCTCCAAAGCGCGGGTGCCGAAATTGGCGTCGAAATAGCCATGCCCGGTCCAGTTCCAGCCGGGGCGGTTCAGCCGCACCTCGATTGCAGCCTTGGGCGCAAAGGGGCGCCAGATATGCGCGCCATCGGGGGTCAGCGCCATTTCCACTTGCGTCAGGGCCGCGGGCCGGATGATGACTTCGCCCGTCACCATCTGGGCATGCGGGGTCGACATCTCGGCAATCTCGATGCGCAGGTGATCGCCCGCCCAGACCATCGCCGATGGGCCGATCTGGAGCCGGTCGCGCGACAGGCCAAGGGCGGCTTGCCCGCGGTCGGTCATCGTCCAGCGCCCGCCTTGCCCATAGGTCACGACATTCAAGCAACAGTGATTGGCGGGGTTCTTGCGGCCCGACCAGCGATACCAAGGCGAGAAAACAGACCCTATGAAGCCGATGATGGAGATCGCGCGCTGCCCGTCATCGCTGATCCCGTCGACATACCACCATGCGTAGCCGTCGGACGGGACATCGAGGTCGAAACAAGGTCGCTCAAGATCGCCG
>Ga0209137_1000441_pt1 | contig 45017 bp, 57 predicted proteins | sample SaaInl5LU_22_DNA_FD_184642 | JGI IMG/M metagenome (GOLD analysis project Ga0209137, IMG submission 184642) | Marine microbial communities from expanding oxygen minimum zones in the Saanich Inlet - ESP_105LU_22_DNA (SPAdes) (version 2) | ecosystem: Environmental > Aquatic > Marine > Intertidal... | reverse complement strand
CATTGATGCGAAAGTAGCGTACGATACATTGTAAAAGAAATCTAAACCCATAATTTAATCCAATTATTATAAGGCACCATTTCAGTAGAATGTTGCTCTTCAAATGTTTTACTGTAAACAACCTTAGCTGTTTCAAGATTCTTATTTAAGTAAACTGCCCAAAATGAAAATGTAGAATTTGTTAAAATATGATCTTTACACAATGACGTAATCATCATTTGTCTGTGAAAATCTTCATCTATATAAACGAAGTCATAACCATTAAACTTATCATTATCATTAAAAATAGCTTTAGTCTTTTGTATGTTATTAGTAGTGACTATGTAAAGTCTTTTCTTTCCAAATACTTCAACTGCTTTTTCTATAAAGTCTGCTTGATTTATATACGCGGCTCTTTCATGAAACTCTTGTTCCGATGCAATTGTAGGATCTTGGACTCTAATGTTAATAGAAACGGGTTCTAAACATAAATAATGGTCATATGTTTTATTGATGTAATCAATGTCACCTTGATTAAATTCTAATGAATCAAGAATATGTTGTCTATTGTGGTGCCAGTATCTTTTATTAAAGAAGTACCCGTAGAATTGTGTGTTAGGTCCAAAGTTAAAAGGCTCATAAATACCGCCAGTTCCAGTATCGATCTCAAAGCTCCAATGAAATTCTTCGTTGGTTGTGTTAAAAGGACCATCAATGGTTGGGTCTGGATTTTCAAACCAATTTAGCTTTGGAAAGATTGTGTTGATTGCTACTGAATCATCTTTAGTTTTCCATCCTCCCCATTTTTTACCAAAATATGGGTTTGGAAGTCCAGCCCAATCAGATATATGATCTTCAGGTAGTCTGTGTTTTGAGTTAAAAGAAGTCCAATAACCAAATATAGTATCACATCCTATATCTTTAGCATATGATAAAGAAGTAGCGATCTGGAACAAATTATTGCCCAGACCGCCACATATAATTGGAGATATTTTATTAGATAGATCCACCTACTGCTTCTGTAATAAGAGTACGACCTCTACGGATTCTATTTTTTACAGTCTGTAAACCAATATCATATTTTGTTGCGATATCTTTGTATTTCATATTGTTAATAAGGCGATCAACTAAAATATCACGGTATAAAGGCTTTAATTGACGAATTGCATGTAGTGCTAATTCGTAGCGCTCAGTCAATTCTTCTTCCTCGTCGTAGAAATCTGTTTCAGTCTTCATTTCAGCCTCTTCTATAAGATCTTGAACTGATGTGCTTTCGAATGCTCCTGCTGAATTTACTTCTACACCGAAGTCTTCACGTAGACGATCCATTGAAGTAGACTTGTTTCTTTGACGAATGTAACCTAGAGCTTCATTCATTGCAATGCGGTATAACCAAGTAGTAATTTGATACTGCGGGTCGTATTGCTCGATCTTAGTCCATAACTTAATCAGAGTATTAACTGCAATATCTTCAGCGATATCACCATCTTTGATTACATTAGCAATATACTTTGTTAAGCCCGGCTTAACTCGGTTGTATAATTTTGTGTAGTCTTCGTGTGATCTTGTTGCAATATAATTCTCTGTTAGTTCGCGGTAAGTCATATAATTGTTTTTGGTTGTTGTTTGATTACTGTACAAATATAACAAAAATAATTGAAACTAAAAAATGTTTTGGCAATTATTTTGTAACTATTTGTAGATTAGTTAGGTACTTGTTGTTATTTACAGTGTAAATATAACAAAAATAATTGAGACTAAAAAGCCTTTGCGCAATTAATTTGAAGTATTTTGCATAGAGTTTGAAGAACCGAATAAGATTCCTGCAAGAATGTTGATACCCATGGCCTGAAAGAAACCGACCTTGTTAACTCCTTCGATAGCAGGCTCGAGAGCCGTATTCCATAAAATTTGAGTTGGTAATGCGAATAATACTGCAAAGATTAGGATGGCTGCAGATGCCATTAATGTAACTAGAAATTTATCCATTGTTATAAGTTTTAACAGTTAATAGTGTGAAACAATTATACCAAAGTATGAAAGTCACACAGATTGTCATACTTTTTACCACTTATGTCACCTTTTAAAGGCTTTAGTGGCGGCCATTTTCATAGCCACCACTTTTGTCACCTTTTATTGAAAGTCTTGGTCTTCGAAAAGACGCATTAAAGACTGAATATCTTGTGGCGTATAGTTCCAAAACTCAACCGCCATATTAATCATCTTCTTCTTGTGATCTGGTTTATACTTCTTACCATAGAAACCGTAGAATAGATAGTTACCTTTATCCTTAGAAGGCCATTCAATCATTGGCCAGTAAGAAAAAGTAGCTGTTAGGTTACTTTGTTCAGAGATTCTGTTGATTATTTTAACTCCATGTGGTAACATCTGCTTAGAGTTTAATTCCATAATAGCTGAATCGTGCTCTGCTGGAACTAACCAAATGTTTTTACCATTAAGCTTTTCTAAGACTTCAAGAGCTGTAGTCGGATCCCATGCAAAGTTACCTAAGTGGATTACCGTATCTTCAGGACCTACTGACTTATTCCAGTTCTCAATCATCTCTTCGTTCATGTCAATTACATTGCCAAAAGGACGTCCGTTACTTTTGATAACAGAAGCCCTTCCAAATTGACAGTTAGCTATTAAGAATGTAGCCATATTATATAGTTATAAACTTGATGTTATAGTTTTTCCAGAGTGTATCTGTAAAGTTGATTTCATTAGATCCATTGCGAGAGTTAAATACTCTCTTGTCATCTGATGTATCAATGAACAGCGTAATTACAAAATCGTAATGAGTTGAATAGATAATTGATTGGCCAATGCCTGAACGTAGTTCAGATCCTGATTTACCTCTCTTAATCTCTATAGCAACTCTAAGGTCTGAGATCTCAAATACCATATCTGGACGGTTCTGCGTACCCATGAACATAATGTTCTTAACAGTTGTATTTACATTACCTTCCCATAGAAGCATTTCTTTAACCTTATTCTTTGCTTCAGAGCGGCCAATTTCTTTATTAGCCATAAGGTACTCAGTCATCACATCGACAACATGAGGGTACATAAACTGTTTGATCTTGTCTTCTGATTGCTTCTTATAGTCAATCGTTTCGAAGATCTCTGGGTGAGTAATTCCTTCGGTCAATGCCTCAAGAATCTCAAGCCTCTTCTTGGATTTGCTCGCTAGTTTCATTCTCTACTAATTTTTGTTCTAGTTGTTGGATTTCAGCATGAAGACGCTTGATTTCCTCGTTATCTTTAGCGAGTGTATTCATTGCATCAGTAACATCCTTACCTACTTGTGTTAGGATACGTACTACTTTTCTAGCTGCTTCAACTCCAGAGTTCTCAATGCTTAGTAAGATGTTATAAAGACCTGTCATAATAGTAGCCTTTAAAGGAATTTCTATTCCACCTTCAGTTACTATTACATCTGCGCCAGAAGCTAGTTTTAAAGTATCGTATACATGAACTGTAAGGGCTGCGTTCTTAGAGTTCCAAGTGTAATTCTTATCAATTAAGCGTAAAATATCTTTAAGCTCATTGCTATCCGTGATTGTTAGGATAAATTCTTGATTAGCTGAAGCTACTTGTAAGTCTGTTACTTGCTTTTCTAGTTCGCTAATCTGATTTCTTAAATCTTCCATGAATTATTATTTGATTTATTATATATTGTTAAAAGTCTGGGTTAGTAATCTTAATATCAAAGTCTTTAAAGTCTTTAAACTGTTCTTCGTCAGCCCATAGTCTTCTTAAATGGCTATCGTTACTATCTTTTCTTTCAAGCATTCTTTGCTCTCTTACTTCAATATCGATATCTAAGTAGATTACTGTACATTGGTTACGTAGTTCTTCATCTAAAAGACCGACCGCCTCAGCATTTAAGATAGCAACATCTGCATCTTCCCAGATCCATGTAGTCATTCCGTAGTACCAACCATTAAAGATTTGATACTCTACCATTTTACCAGCATCTATAAGCTCTAAGAATTCTTCTTTAGAAACAAAGAAATAGTCTTGACCATCAACCTCGCCTTCTCTAGGAGGTCTAGTTGTATGAGAAACGCCATAATTAAGACCCTTGTCCATTAAACGTTTTCTAAGGTGGTCTTTACCAGACGCTGCTTTACCTACAAGTATAAGTTTATTTGCCATATTGTTTATACCTTATTATCGATTATTGTTTCATTACCTTTGACATTTTCTATTAACTTTGTTGAAGAAGCTACAATTCCTCCACCAGCATTAAATACCATGTCAATTCCATAGGCTGCACACATCCCTGATTCTGGAGTATTCTTCTCATTCCTTGAACCTCCATTTGCAAATGCAATTTTTAACTCTGGATAGAGTTGCTTTACTCTCATTATAAGATCTAATGCCGTTCCATCTGAATCATTAAACGAAACTACTTCATCTACATTTCTAAACTCTCTTAAGACTTCTGCTCTTTCAGACCAGTCCATAAAAACCTGTCCACGGTTCTTAACAACCCATGCATCTGAGTTTAGACCTAAGACTACTTTATGGCCAATTGATTTAGCTCCTTTAAAAAGGCGAACATGGCCTCTATGAATAGGACCGAAGGCCCCTGAAATAATTACTATATCGTATTTTTTATCACTCATTACTTTTGATATTTGAACAGTGTAAAATCTTTTTGATATAAATGATAGACTTTTTCTTTTAACTCAGGTGTATAGTAGTCTTCCCAGTTTCTTTCTTCTCTAACATATGTTATATTTTCTCTAGGAATAATATTACTAGGTCTACTAAAAGTAGGTGGTAAATCTTTAGAGATTTTTTCAACAACACCTGACCAAGAACCGTTCATATCTTCATATTTAATAATATCATCTACTAGAATAATATTCTTAATTGTTACAAATCTGTGTTGTGGCCAAAATATAATATCCTCTGACGTATAAAAATGAGTACCTCTACTATAAAATTCGTTTACAGCATCTTCAAAAGAAGGATTCCATTCGCCGCCTGAATTTTGCTTCATGTATTCATATGCTGAAACAAATCTATCATATGGATTTCTACATATTGCAAATGAATAATAGTTTTCTATTAATTCAGGATCGTTTTCTGAAAGTATATCAATATACGTCTTGTGATCATGATTAACATCTGTTTGATTCTCTAATATTTTGTGAATCGAAGAAGATGCATTTTTTGGAATTTGAACAAATACTGTTCTCCATTTGTGGTATACACTCATTTTTTTAATTTATTAAATTGATTCTATAACGTTAATCCAAAACCACATCCAACCATACATTAAGAAGAATGTAATTAAGAACTTTGATATTTCACCGCCTGATATTTCAATACGGCTCTCGTATCCCTTTGATTTCTTATATGCTGATAACATCCTAGATAGTATCGTTGCACCAAATGCCCATGTTACTGGATTCATTTCATAAATACTTGAATACAAATTATACACAATGTTAGTACTAATGAAATAGCTGTTTTCACTGTGATACCCTCACCTAAAAATAAGTAAGTTAAACTTGTAAATGTTACTATACCTGTTGAAAAGCCGATAAATCTACTAGGCCATAATTGCCCATCGAAATAACCGACAACCATTTTAGTTGCATATATTAAGATGTAAGAGATTACACTACCAAATACAATTGATACTGCAACTGGATTCTTTTTAAACCAAGGCCATACAAACTGCCCATTAGTTTGAATCCAGATCATTGCTTGACCTAGCATAAATAGTAATGAACCTAAAATTAAGCCTCTCAAAACAATGAACTAGTTTTAGTCAACATATGACTGATAAATGAAGGTCTATGATGAACTGTAGCGCCTAATTCAGAGATTGCATTCCTATGTTGTGCAGTTCCGTAGCCTTTATTAGAACCCCAGCCATATTCAGGATATTGTGTACTGATTTCTTTCATGTACATATCGCGGCTAGTTTTGGCTAAGATAGATGCAGCGGCGATTGAAACGTATTTATTATCACCTCCTACAATTGTTGTATATGGAATTCCGTGGTATCCATGGAATTGATCGCCATCAACTAAGATATGGTCAAATCCGTGTCCATGTTCATCTAAATATGAAAGACTATCATACATGCCTTGCATAGTAGCCTTTAGTATATTCGTAGACTCTATCATATCTTCAGATACTAAAGTCACATGATATGCTATAGCGTTTTCAAGTACTATTCGTCTTGCTTCTGCTCTTTCTGGCTCACTAAGGAGCTTAGAGTCTTTAATAAGTTCGTGTTGAAAGCCTGCTGGCATAATACATGCTGCGACTGCAACTGGGCCAGCGAGAGCCCCTCTTCCTGCTTCATCTAATCCTACTTCTTTAATGTTTGGATCTCCGTTAAAAGACTCCTTAAGTAATATATGCGTTGCCATTTATCTGGTATGTTAGATATATTATATGGCAAATATTACTTTTGTTTCTTTGGTCTGTCCCAACGCATTTGGTTTTCTGCATTGTACATACCGCATTTTTCGTAGAATTTAACATTGTCATCAGAGCAGTTTAGGACCACTTTGTAACACCCTACTTCTCCACCAAGGGCTAATAAGTCTTCTATAAGAAGCTTCCCTAAACCTAGGCCACGAGCCTCTGAAGAGACTGCAACGTCTTCGATCAGTCCCATTCTAGAACCTGAACGTAAAATCTTGTTAATTGCGATTAAAGAAGCAACTCCAAGGACTCTTTCACCTTGGACTGCTACTCTATAATAGATATTTGGGTCTTCCATGATTTTCCACCAGTGCTTTGGCATTGGTGTAGTATCGCGGAATGCTTCGGAGTAAATCTCACAAAGTCTTTCTAGATCTTCAAACTTAGCATCGCGAACTTCTATTTGTTGTTCTCGTCTTTCCATTTGTCATATTTCTTAACGATATCTTGTAGGATTTTTGCCCTTACGATATCTGTTTCTTTGAACATATGTATTCCAACGCCTTTAACTGATTTAATCATATCGATAAATGATGGAAGCGAAACTCTTGATTTCGCGATATCTGATTGTGAAACATCACCAGCTACAATAACCTTTGAGTCTTTACCCATTCTTGTAACAAATAGCATTAATTGTTTCCAGTCTGCATTCTGTGCTTCATCTAAAATCATTAAAGCATCATCATAAGTATTACCACGCATATATGCAAGCGGCTCAAACTTAAATAGATTCTTTTCAAATAAGATGTTTGTCTTTTCAACTCCTATAATTTTCTCGATGTTACCTTTATAAGATTTGATATATGGTGCAATCTTTTCGTCAACTTCACCTGGTAAGAAACCTAGCTTTTCACCGGCCTCTTGAATTGGCTTACATAAAATGATTTGCTTGATTTCTTTACGCTCAAGCATTTGAAGCGCTACATAACATGCTGTGAATGTCTTTGAAGTTCCGGCTGGGCCGTAACAGAATGTTACTTGATTGTCGTTAATAGTATTTACATATTGTTGCTGAGATTTTCTAAGATGAACTCCACTTAGTGTGTTACCGTCGTTTACTCTGCGCTGTGATTTACCATTTCTATCTGACATATAATCAATTATTTTTTAGTTGCCGGCCATTTCAACCAGCTCTTTAAGCTTAATAAGTCTATCGCACTTTTCGTACTCTTCAACTTCTTCAAAATATAAAATAAGGACATCGATGAATTTTGTTCTTTGGCCAATACCATGTGGGATTTCAACGATATTCTCTCCGTCTTTGAATACTACGAAGCGATTCACCGTTTTGGTAAAGTTCCTTGTTAAAGTATAATAAGCAGCTCTCATTAGAGCATCTCTCTCTTCACCTGAAATATCGAACGGCATAATCGTTTTTGCTTTTTTTAAATAAGCTTGTTTCAAAATTGATACTTTGCTTACTTTATATATTACTAGCAAGTGGGTTTACACCGCGGTTTACTAGTTTTAAATATTATATTATATTGATATGCTTTTAGATAAAGCCTATCTAATATAATGCAAAAACTATGCCGATTTATTGTTGTCCTTATTCCAATCCTTAACTCTGATAGCCTTTTGCATTTTTAACCTATTTTCCGAGGTGGGCTTAGAGTGATAACGATTATCTCTTAATGATTTTAGTTGTCTAGTTTTAATAACTTTAGACTTATATTGCTTCAGGGCTTGTTCGATATTACCCTTTTTGATTTCTATTTTAAGCATCTTTCTTTTAACTTTTTAAGTTCTAGGCATCTTTCATACATTTCGTTGTCAGCATACCACTTAATTATTTGATCTAAACTAGATCTAATTTCTTCTTTAGGCCTATTATTGCCATTAAATATCTCATCTCCGTTCATGATTAAAGTAGAGTAAAGCATATCCATCATCTCATTAACATCTGTTCCTGCGATGTCAAGAAGATCATAAACAAAATTATTTCGATATGAATTACTATTCCAATCCACTTAAATCTTTCTTTAATTCTGATATTGTATCTATTGTAGAATCATCTAGTTCAGGGAATGTAGCATTCAACCTAATCATAAATGAACCCCTTTGATTAGTATTATATATCTTCCAACCCTTATCCTTTACTCGTAACGTTTTGTGGTGGCCTGAGTTTTTATTAACAGGCACTTTGATTACTGAACCGTCTGGAAGCTCTACATCGATCTTACAGCCGGTAATAAGATTCCACCATGGTAAATTGTATTCAATCCAGATATCATGGCCTTGAAGTATAAATATAGGGTCGTGTTGGATTTGTATCTGAATGATTAGATCACCTCTTTGTGCTGAAGAATTATATGGGTTGTAATTTCCCTTTCCAGGGAATCTAATCTTATGGCCGTTGTTAACTCCTTCTGGAATATCAACATCAAAGAATTCATTGTTGATTCTAAACTTTTTGTTAGCTCCAAGGTATGCATCTCTAAAAGAGACATTTGCTATAACTGTATGATTTTGACCTCGTTGTTGTCTAGGGTCTCCTCCAAAATGTTGATTAAACATATCAGCGAAGTTTCCATCAAAATGAAAACCATGTCCACCCATATTTCCAAATGGATTCATACGATTTGCATCGTATTTAGCACGTTTTACATCATCTGATAAGTGCTCGTATGCTTCTGAGATCTCTTTAAACTTAGATTCGTCACCACCACTCATATCTGGGTGATGTTGCTTACTAAGTTGTCTATAGGCCTTTTTGATCTGGTCACTTGACGCAGATTCATCAACTCCTAATATATCGTAATAAGTCATTAGACCTCTTTTCTTTTAAGAGGATTTGTTTTTATTACTTTAGATTCGTCGATCTGAATCTTTTTTAGCTTTGCTTCTAGAGCATCTAGCCTGATTGCTCTTCTTTCTTGGTTCTCAAGTAAAGAGTTTTGAGTTTCTAGAGCTTCTGCGATTCTGTGTAGTACGTCGTAAAGTTTAGCCTCCATAGTATTATTGATTATCTATATCCTTTTTACTATCTTGTGCTGCCTTTGTTTCAATTTCTTTATCCTTAATGAAATCGGTAAGGTCTTTTATCGTACCTTGATAGAGTCTAATACGCTCTAATCTTTTATCTTTGTGTTCCATTTAGTATATATCTACCGTAGGTTCGAAGTCTACTCCTTGATTTACAGCTTTTAAAGCCTTGAGTAATGTAGCACATCTCTCGTATGACTCACGCTCTTCATAGAACTCAATCATATATTCTATAGTCTCAATGATTTGAACCCTCTCATGAGCTTCTAATGACATTAGATCGGCTCCTAAGAAGCCCTTGCCAGTAATGTGGTTATAATTTACATGAACTGACTTTTCTAGCATAGCCTCGCGAGCTCTTTCAGCTGCAGCTTTGATATCTTCAGAGTTATCGAAGTTTTCGTATTCTTCGTAGTCGTTGTATTCGTCGTCAAACATAGTTTATATATTAAAAAGGTGCGTCTTCAGTTGAGTATCTTTCACGTAGTGCTAAAATCTCGTCACGTGATTCAAAGCCAATAAGATTAACAATCTCTCCTATTTCGTAAAGTGCAATGGCCGGCATCTCAGGAGTTGGCTCAAAAATCATACCCTCGATTTCTTCCATCTTGATAAGCTCTTCAACACATTCTTTAATCCAATGGCTGCCTTCATTTTGAATGTTACCTCGCATATCGTCTTGCATATATTCGATATCATTATCAAGTCCTGGGCCGTAACCATAAGGATTAACTACCTTAGCAATTTCTTGACAACGTTCTGGTGTATCTAGTGTTTCGATCAAATCCAAGATTTGATCTTGGTAATAAGCTCGGATGTTGTCATTGAAGTCATACATCTCGCTTGACCATGGTTTTGTGATTTCGATACCGAACTTGTAGATTTTTGGGATTGCCATATTGTCTTTGTTTTAATTACAGTATAAATATAACAAATTAGATTGACATAAAAAAATCTAGAGGCAATTATTTTGCCCCTAGACTCATATTTTTTTATGTCTTAAAGGATCTTCTTTCTAGAAGACTCTTCTTTTCTTGATAGTGTAAGCGTGATAACGCCGTGTTCGACTTCAACCTCGATCGAGCTTAGATCTATTGTTAACGGAACTTCGTAAGCCTTCTTAAAAGCTTGAACGAAATCATTACCTTCACCATCATATTCAACGTGAAGTGTATTTTTGCCCCAATCAACTTCAACTGAAAGCTCGTCAGATGTAATTCCAGGAACTGCTACCATAATCTCAAAACCGTTATCAGTTTCATTAACCTTTGAATCAGGTGAGAACTTAACAGTATCAAATGTAGTGTTCATAAGTGGATCCAAAAACATGTTAAATGGATCTTGTGTTAGTGTTCTTTTAAAAATCATAGTTTAAATTATTTTTGTTTAACAGTTACTATAGTGAAAAGATTATGCCATTATTAAAAAGGTGACAAAATGTCATATTTTTAGTAAACAAGTGGTAATCTTGACATCTTTAGAATAACATTAGCTGTCGCTTTGACATCTCCTTCGCAGTAATCTTTAATTCTTTCTAATTGATCTCCATTCCAATATGCATCCGTAACCTTAGAGCCTGATAAGTCATTCTTAGGACTTGGAATACCGAGTGCAGTACAAAGAAGTCCAAGTGGAGCTCCAGTCCAAGAGCCAAACTTCCAGATCTTAGAAGTATCTAGCATACAGCTTTCCCATGGCTTGATATCATGTAACATTAACTGACGTGGAATCTCTAAATCATACTTAACAAAGTTTCTAACGATCAAAGGCATATCGAAGCCTGTGATATTATGACCAACAAGCTTTAAAGTTGAAGATCTAGTAAAGAGGGCCATGATAGCCTTTTGGAAGCTCTCTACGATCTCGCGCTCTGAATGTGAGTAGAATGATTTAGTTTTTATTTGAGGCTCACCAGCGTCGTTAAAAACAACCTGCGAGATTGATATAGTTACAATCTTAGAAAATTCTGTATAAAGAGCTGATTCTGTCTGGAAAACCTCTTCATCTGTAAGATGTGCAATCTCTGGCTTTCCTTTACGAATAAGATTAGCCTTATCAGGCCAGAATTCATAAAGCGCTTGATTGTCTTTTTGCAAAGAGTCTAAGTTTGAATGTGAGCTTACTGTCTCAACATCCAGAAAAATCATGTTCTTAATTTGATCTCGTGTATACATATTGCCTATTTTTGCAAGTAGTTATACACTAAAACTAGAAATTGTTTCTTAAAGATCTATATAATCCTCGTGATCGTCATCATAGTCCGTAAATGAGCTATCCCATTTAGACCATTCTGAAGCTTCTTTAATAGGATTGTATTCCGAGAATGGATCTGCCCAGTCTCTAGAAGCTCTAAGCTTTGCAAACTCTCCATATGGGATTGCAATCTCAGCATAACCGCCTGTAACTGTATAAGGACACTGCTCATGGTTATACCAATAAGGAGGAGGTGTATCAACTCTACCTGAAAGATAGTCGAACATCTCATCGATTTGCATATGGTGAATCCATATGTTAATAGCCATAAATTTCATTGTGTCTTTGTAGTCCATATTATCTAATCTTAAACCTTTCTCTATCAGAGTTTATTGTCTGATTGATATCGCTCTCTATATATTTATCTATCATTCTATTTGCCTCAGCAGATAGAGCCTCTTTATAATGGTCTTGATACATTTCTTTGTATACATGGCCCATAACACCGAAGATCGGTCCTGGTTCAGAAGACATTTCAATAACATAAGGCTTTCCTTCTTGATCTATTACAGCATCGATCGAATAGAAACATAGATCTCTGTGTACTTCTGAGAATTCTTGAACTACATCTGCTAGTTCACCTTTAATTTTATCTGTAGCAAGCTCATAGTTAAACTTAAGCTTATCATCTGCTTTCTTTGATAGATTCTTAGTCTCTTCATTTGCTGGAACTCTATAAACGTGCATTAATGGACGTCCTTTCCAACAGAAGATCCTTAGTTCTTCTTTGATATCAATCTTTTCTGAGAAGATTGAGAATTGTTCAAGTTTAGCATCAACTAGCTCATCTGGCTTTTTGAAGACTACGATTCCCTGGCCAGCATATCTATTATCTGGCTTTGCTATAACTGGGAACGCAAGGTTCTTGATGTCACCTTTTGTAAATGCAATGTTAGGAGTGTATGAAGACTTCTCGTGAAGCTTGTGCCACTCTTTTTTAGAAGAGACCTTTTGCTTAGCCTCTATAGAGTTATAGATTAAATCAGGGTTATAACCGTCTTCAATCATTTTTTCAACCTTCCAGTTTGAATAGTTAAATACTGGCATCTCTGATGGCTGAATATTCTTATCATCCTTTGTAATTAGATTAAACATCTTAGATACATTATACTTAGAATCATAAATATACTCATTATCTGGCATATCTATAGAAACAGCAAGAGCCAACCTTTGAAGTTGACCTTGCGTTTCTTTTTCTAATATAAATTCTTGGAATGACTTCATTTGTTATATATTCAGTAACTTTAAAATATATTTAGACTTTCAATGAAGATGGTTGAAATTTTATAGCTTTTAACATTTCTTCAAAGTCACCCTTGTGTAAGACTATATCTGAGCCAATAAAATGTAATACCTCATTAACGTATGTGTAATCTGTGAAATATCTATTCCAGTCTATATGAAATATTGGAGCCTGTACTTTAGGGTGTTGATTTTTATAAATATCTAATTCCGATGCATTATTAAATCTTTTACCTTCTGGACTAGCTCCTTTACCATTATGTGGTTTAACAATAGAAACAAATTTTATATTTTTAAAGAGTTTACTTAAACCTACACCATTTGCTAAATGCAATTTAATCTCTAAATCTGTAATTTTAAATGCATTTAACTTAGCGTGGTCATATTTATACGAGGCAAGTACTTTTGAATATGATTTTAAAACCCTTGAATTTTCATTAGTTAATATCTTATCAATAAACGACCGCATGGAGACGGATTCATGTGTTTTTCTATTTGAAAAATCACCCGAATCCTCACCAATGTTAATACCCATGTATTTAAATGACTTTGCAACAATTGATGTACCACCGCCCGAGTGTCCCGTCATACATATAAATGGTAAATTAAAATTAGGTACTTCTTCACTTTCAATAGGTATAAGTTTATTATCTATAATTGAAAACATAAGCAGCTCATTAAAATTATGAGTAATATGAATTCTAGTAATATTATCTTTAACCGTATCGAAAGTTCTACTAGTATCCTTAAATAAGGTCCAATTGTATGCTGTATAGTTTTTATTTAAATTTATTAATTCTATTTTAAGTACACCTAAGTTACATGCTAGATTTAGCATGCCATCATGTGATAAGTCTATAGAATAATCCATAAATTAGTCTTCAAAAACTTCAATAAGGCGTTCCTGCTCTACTAGATCTGTCCATTTGTCAACGTATCTAGTTGCTTTAACAACGTGGTTATCTACCCAGTGGTAATTTCCGCCGCGTGGTTTGCCCATTAGAAGACCATGGTACTTAAAACCGTGGCGGTCTAGCCAAGCTTCAGTGATCTCACGAACTTCTTCAGTGCGAGATGTAAAGAATGTAATAATGTGACCTTCGTCGTACCATTTGTTTAGAATTTCTAAAGCATCTGGAAACGGAAGCACGTGCTTCATTCTTTCCGGCTCTTCATTTGGTACATCATCAGTAACCGTACCGTCGATATCTATTAAATAATTTTTAACTCCTTCTGGAAGCCCAGGGCTTACCATTTGTCCGTCATCACCTGCGAGTGATTGTAGTCTTACTTCTTTCTTCATTTTACTTTAAAATTGATGTGTTTTTAATAAATGATACATTGATGTATCTTGTTCCTGAGTAGACTGGACGCCCACCATGCCTGTGTGTAATCATTCCAGGGTGTAGAAATGCATTACCGTTTCTTCTTGGAAGTGCATTAACTCCATATTTAGGGAAGAATGTACCCCCACCTTCAAACTCGTCATTTAGCTTAACGCCAATTGTATATGATGAGTAATCATGATGAACTGATAACTGCCCTTGTAAATCTGGCTTATAACGAATGATAAATGTTTCATCAACTACAGTATCCCAGCCTTCGCCTTCAAGTGTAAAATACCAAGTTGCTAATGGCGCTACAAATTCTCTAATAACTCGAGTGTAAATCTCTTGCATGCCTAAGTGTTCCATAAGCATATCATTAGTTGGATAGAATTCATGGCGACCAACAGTCCATTCACCATTTGTTTCTGCTAGTTGAATTAATTCTTCACAAAATTTATTTGTAAAAAGTGGGAATTCAACAATATTAGGTCCTAACTCATCAGTCATAAGTTCATAATCATGCTGAAGCATTACAGGGGCAATATACTTTTTAGTCCAAGCATCCCAATTAGATGCATTTAAGATTTCAAAGTTTGAATCTATTGAATTTTTCATAATTGCTGTTTGTGTAATATAATAAGGGTCACCTTCTGAAAAGGCAAACATATTTAAATTAACATTAAATTTTTTATTAACATCTTCTCTAGGGTGATTACCCATAAAACCAACAATAAGTTCATCGGCTGGGATAATATCTAAATGTGGATTTGTAGATAATACTTTTTCAATACCCGACTTACTAATCATATACGCATGTGTATTATACGAATAACCAGGTTTTACAATGCTATTTTTATAAGGCGTGTCAACTGTATTGTTGTTTTTCATTCTGCCCATATACATAAATTCCCAGTCACTTGGTAATAGGTCTAAATCAGATGGCCATGTATTTTCTTTACAAATAAAGTCTTCTTCTAGTATTAGAACACTATTATAATTATTAACTTTAGCATCAAGCCAACATTTGTAATGTGATAAAGTACAACCAATTTCAGATGCATTAATATCTCTAGCCCACCAGCTATTAGAGTGATTATCTATCTTCCACCAATCGGCTACTTTATAACCATGTCCTAAATCAACTAACTCCGGGTTAGAAACTAATGTTCTACCATTAACACCATCTATAATTGTATAATCTGTTGGAATAGGTAAGTTAAGACCATTTAAACGTTCAATTATATCGTTTAGTTCTGACCTTAAATTTATTACATATATGTGATCAATCTTCATATTCTTTAAGTAGCTTTATCCAATCTAAAATTCTAATGTTCCAACTTTGTTGCTTTGCCCAATCATGACCTTTAGTTTTAAAGATTTGGCGAAGGTCACTATGCCTTTTTAATTCTTTAATTATATCAATAAAAGGCTTATTTGTTTCAGTATAATCTATAGCATATCCTCTATTACTTACTACTTCTTTTAACGCTGCAACGTTTGTTGTAATAGGAATAACTTTTGCATACTGCATTTCTAAAGCTGTAATGCAATAGGTTTCTTCATAATCAGTTGGATGTAGCCAATATTCTGATTTTGACTGCCATTCATGTAATGTTTTTTGGTCTACTGTTCCATGATAAGTTACACCTTCAGGCCATTCTTCAACATCAGGTTGGCTGTAACCTGGGCAGAATACATTTAGAGTAGCATTGGGGACTTCTAAGCGAACTTCAGGCCACATAGATAGTAACCTATATAAACCACGGTCGGCTGCTGAGGAGTAAATAAAACTATCTCTAACCTTATCTTTTTCTATTGGAAATGTAGACCTATCAATAGAATTACCTATAACTTCAATCGGTAGATTAATACCGTATTTATCTTTAATGGTATTTTTATGCCAATCTGTTAATGCAATATGTTTAGATAATTTATCACTATTTAATGCTAATGAATCATATACATTTTGGCCATTTTTCCATCCGTAAAAGTCCGTATTATGCCACCAGAAGAGTCTATATTTACAATCAATAGTATCTATAAAATGTATATAAGATGCTGATATAGCTATATCAAAATGCTTACTGGAGCACCCTATCAAGTCTAACCATTCTACTTTGTTATAAAATCCATTTTGCACTTGACCGCCGAAATAAACTTCAAATCCATACTTAGCTAATTGCTCAGCTAAATTTAATGCAGTTACTTCAGTTCCACCAATTTGGTTACCATCTATAAAGTCTTGATAATCTAAGTCTTTTTGTTGGTAACCTATATAGACTAATACCTTCATTTATTTGTAATGTTGACCTCCAACCCAAAGTACAAACGAACGTCTAGTACCTTTAGTTACTTTAGAAACTCTATGCATCATATAACTTGGGAAAACAACTACAACGCCAGAACCTCTTTCAGCATTAATTGATGAATTTCCACCATACCATAATTGTAAATCACCTCCTTCATACTCATCAGAATCTGAAAGTTGTACAGTAATAGAAACTTTGCGAAGAGAACCTACACCAGGTCCAATATCTTGATGCCAATCATAATGTCCTTCTTCAGACGCATAATACTCTGTATACTGAATAAGTTCAGGTGCTGATATCAAATCAAAGTTCCATAACTCTTTATTAGCGTCTACTGCTAATTGCATTAGCTTTTCATATAGCCATTGCCATTTTTCATCTTGTGGAATCCATTTGACAGATGATGACCTCATTGATTTATCGTCATCATTTGCAAATGTAGTAGCTTTACTAAACGGAAGTTCTCCTACATCCTTATAGATCTTTTTTAATTCATCTTTGGAAAACCCGTCTTTATACCAATAAAACTCTTGAGGGTTATTTTCTTGTTGATTAAATACTATTGCCATAAATTATATAATTTTTATATTATATGGCGTTATACTGTAAATGTTTCTTAATAAAAAAGGGCCCCTCGATGAGGGGCCCTATTATTTAACTTATTTTAAAATTACGCTTTAGTAATTCTAGAAAAGATTCTGTATTCACCTACTGGTAAACTATCAATGTGGTCTAAAGCTAGTTCGTGTAAACCAAATGCTTTAGGATCACCTAGAGAAAACTGTTCCCATGTACCATCATTCATAACTATCAATCCCGTAGCTAAATCTTCAATGTAATAATTAATTGTTATCATAATATTAATAGTTATTTTTATGAAATTTTATGGAACGTAATCGTACTCTCCGACTGAATAGCATGGTTAATTGAACCTGACTTGGCACTAGCATAGAATCTTAGGTTGTTAAACCCTGAGAACGATGCAGTATCAAAGAAGAACGTAGCCGTATGCGTGTTATATTCACCATATGAATTATGTCTATAGTACATAACTGAATAAGAACCCGGTATATCTGAACCACCACCTCCAGAAGAGTTGAATGGTCTTGCCCAAATACCCATTGTGTTTCTATCTGCAATATTATTCTTTAGAGTAATATTGTAAGAAATCATGTATTTACCACTATCAGTTTTCGCGCCATTAGTCATAAATGTGTAACTATTAGCAGATACTACTGCAGAATTACCTGTAGTAATATATGGTGTTATAGAATGCGACCTAATAGCTGCATTTAATCCACCTGAAGTAAGTGCGTATGGTCTTAAACGTATAACCGTCGGCGTGTAAACTGTACCATTAGGACCTTGTGGCCCTGTAGCACCTGTATTACCCTTAGCACCCGTAGCACCCGCAGCACCTTTAGCACCTTTAGCACCTGCAGCACCTGGAGCACCATCTCTACCTGTAAGACCTGTAGCACCTGGGGCACCTTTAGGACCTGTAGCACCTGGAGCACCTGGAGCACCTGTATTACCAGTATTACCTTTAGCACCACCGGCACCTTGAGCACCTTGAGCACCTGTAGCACCTGTACCACCACCAGCACCTGGGGCACCTTTAGGACCTGGGACACCTGGAGCACCTTTAGCACCTGTTCCACCGTTAGAACCGTTAGAACCTGCAGCACCTTGAGCACCTTGAGCACCTGTAGAACCTTTAGCACCTGGGTCACCTTTAGCACCACCCGGCCCGCCTGGACCGCCTGGTCCCTGTGGACCTTGAGCACCTTGCGCACCCGTAGAACCACCAGAACCTGGAGCTCCTTTAGCACCTGTATTACCTTTAGCACCTTGAGCACCTTGAGCACCTGTAGCACCTTTAGCACCTGGAGCTCCTTTAGCACCACCTGGACCGCCTGGACCTGTAGCACCTGTATTACCTGTATTACCTTTAGCACCTTGAGCACCTTGAGCACCTGTAGCACCTTTGATACCTTGTGGACCTTGTGGACCTGTATTACCTGGATTACCTTTAGCACCTTGAGCACCTTGAGCACCTTGAGCACCTGTAGCACCTGTACCACCTGGATTACCTTTGATACCTTGAGGACCTTGAGCACCTGTAGCACCTGTATTACCTGTATTACCTTTAGCACCTGTATCACCTTTAGCGCCTGTAGCACCTTTGATACCTTGTGGACCTTGTGGACCTTGAGCACCATTATTACCTGGATTACCTTTGATACCTTGAGGACCTTGAGCACCTGTAGCACCTGTATTACCTGTATTACCTTTAGCACCTACAGCACCTTGTGCACCTGTAGCACCTTTGATACCCTGTGGACCTTGTGGTCCTTGAGCACCTGTGTTACCTTTAGCACCTACAGCACCTTGAGCACCTTGAGCACCTTGGTCACCTTTAGCACCTGTAGCGCCTTTGATACCGATTGGACCCTGTGGTCCTTGAGCACCTGTGTTACCTTTAGCACCTACAGCACCTTGAGCACCTTGAGCACCTTGGTTACCTTTAGCACCTGTAGCACCTTTAACACCGATTGGACCCTGTGGACCTTGGTAACCTTGAGCACCTTGAGCACCTTGAGCGCCTTGGTCACCTTTAGCACCTTGTGCACCTTGAGCACCTGTGTCACCTTTAGCACCTGTAGCACCTTTAACACCTTGTGGACCTTGTGGACCTTGTGCACCTTGGGCACCAGTAGCACCAGTATCACCTTTATCACCTTTATCACCTTTAGCACCTGTAGCACCTTTGACACCTTGTGGACCTTGTGGACCTTGTGCACCTTGAGCACCTTGGTCACCTTTAGCACCTTGAGCACCTGTGTCACCTTTAGCACCTTGAGCACCCGTATCACCTTTATCACCTTTAGCGCCTGTAGCACCTTTGACACCTTGTGGGCCTTGTGGACCTTGTGCACCTTGAGCGCCTTGGTCACCTTTAGCACCTCCAGCACCTTGAGCACCTGTATCGCCTTTAGCACCTGTAGCACCTTTGACACCTTGTGGACCTTGTGGACCTTGTGCACCTTGAGCACCTTGGTCACCTTTAGCACCTTGGTCACCTTTAGCACCTTGAGCACCTGTGTCACCTTTAGCACCTTGGTCACCCTTAGCACCTTGAGCACCTGTAGCACCTTTGACACCTTGTGGACCTTGTGCACCTTGTGCACCTTGGTCACCTTTAGCACCTTGGTCACCCTTAGCACCTTGAGCACCTGTAGCACCTTTGACACCTTGTGGACCTTGTGGACCTTGTGCACCTTGGTCACCTTTAGCACCTGATGAACCTGATGAACCTGATGAACCGTTAGAACCTGATGAACCTGAAGTACCTGATGAACCACCAGCACCTGCAGCACCATCAATACCTGAAGTACCACTTAAACCTGATGAACCTGATGAACCTGAAGTACCATGTGCGCCTTGAGCACCTTGGTCACCTTTAGCACCTACAGCACCTTGTGCACCTACAGCACCTTGGTCACCTTTAGCACCTTTAGCACCTTGAGCACCTTGGTCACCCTTAGCACCTTGAGCTCCTTGAGCACCTTGATTACCAGTGCCACCTTTAGCACCTGTAGCACCTTGTTCACCTTTAGCACCTTGAGCACCTTGTGGTCCAATTGGACCAACAGCACCTCGAGCGCCTTGAATACCAGTAGCACCTTTAGCACCTTGTGGCCCAACAGCACCCTGTGGCCCAACAGCACCCTGAGCACCTTGAGGACCTATTGGCCCTACTAAATTTGTAGCATTACCTATCCAGTCTCCGCCGGAGATAATAGGAACTATTGTACCGTCTTGCTTCTTAATACTGATCGATTCTGGTAAAATAGATACTTCCGCATCTCTACCAAGTTGACCCTCTAAGTACTTGTGAATGTGTTGTAACTCATCTTCTAGAGCCTTTACACCATCAACAAGATCTGAAACAATAGGACCTAGCTCATTGATTTGAACGTAAGATTCATCAGCACCATATACACCGACAGGTGCATTGGATTTCTTAGAGTCATTAATAAACTTGCTTTTAAGCGTTGCCGCATCTTTAGTAACAAGTTTAAGCTCTGACCTAAGATTTGTTAAATCTTTAAGAGAAATTCTAGCCATTTCTTAATTCTTTTGTTTTTTATTTAGAATTAGGGGACTGGCTTAACCAGCCCCCTTCATTCTTGTTTACTTGTTTTCTAGTGTATTTATCTTAGCTTCAAGCTCTTCCACTTTCGCGTGAAGATCTTTAACCACCTTGAATAGGTACACTGTCATTTTATCATAATGCATCGAGATGAAACCACCTTGACCGTCTGAGACTGCTAGTCTCTCGTCAAATGCAGCAACTTCTTCTGCTATGAAACCAATATCATTTCTTCCAGAATCTTTCCAGTCGAATGTTCTTGCGTCTAGTGATAGGAACGAATTCGTATCAAAGTCTAGGCTTAGAACGTTCTCCTTGAATCTTAAAGAAGAAGCTTGGTAACCAACACCACCTTCTGCAGCATCATACATCATTGGTAGCGGTGCAATCATTTGACCATCTGGAATGATTGTATTTGCATCAATGTTGAAGTGATAATCAACAGCATATGGTTTAGATGTAGATTGCGTGTTTGCTAACATAATCTTACCGTTGACATACCTTAGAGTTGAACCGTCGAAAGTTAAGTTACCTTCACCGTTAACCGAAGCACCGCCAGTAGCTGTAATAATTCTATTGTTAGTATTATTAACAACGTTCAGAGTAGGTCCAGTAGCACCTTGAGCACCTGTAGAACCCGTAGTACCTTTAACACCTAATGAACCTTGAGCTCCTGTAGCGCCCGTAGCACCTTTAACACCCTGAGGTCCCTGAGCACCTTGAGCTCCAACAGCACCTTGAGCACCAACAGCGCCTTGAGCTCCAGTAGCACCTTGTGCACCTTGAGCACCAGTATCACCTTTAGCACCAGTAGCACCTTTAACACCCTGAGGTCCAGTAGCGCCTTGAGCTCCAGTAGCACCTTTTGCACCATTAACACCTGATGAACCCGATGAACCGTTAGTACCATCTGTTCCAGCAGTTCCTGAAGTTCCAGCCGTACCTGATGAACCTGAAGAACCCGAAGAACCCGATGTTCCAGCAGTTCCTGATGAACCGTTAGTACCATCTGTTCCAGCAGTTCCTGATGAACCTGAAGAACCTGATGAACCGTTAGTACCATCTGTTCCAGCAGTTCCTGATGAACCTGAAGAACCTGAAGAACCCGATGTTCCGTCTGTTCCTGCAGTACCAGAAGTACCTGACGTACCATCGTTACCTGCTTGTGCAACCACAGAGATAGAAACGTCAATCGTTACTAATTGTTCTGGATTGTACACATTGCCAGTACCACCATCTGTTGAGATTCTTTGTACTGCCATTACTTTCATAACATTTGGATCTGGATCAGTATCATAAATTAACTGATCGAATGTACCTGGTGAAACAACTTGGAATACGTGTGATTGTGCAACACCAGCACCTGCCACTGTAACTTCAATCTCAGAACCAATTGCAAGACCGTCTAGGACTGATTGTCTATTAACGCCGTTCTTATCAGTATATGCGAATGCTAGTGATTCTGCATTTGCTAAATCACCAACCCAACCTGGGTATGAACCCGAGTTTTGTGAGAACATAAAGTCTTCGGCTCTAGCATCATTACCATGTGCTTGTGACCATTTAACACCATCACCAATGAATAGGTATTGCATTTCAATAGTTGATGAAGCACCAGATGTACCAGAAACACCTGAAGAACCAGATGAACCTGAAGAACCGTTAGTACCATCAGTACCAGAAGAACCTGATGAACCTGATGAACCTGATGAACCGTTAGAACCAGATGAACCTGATGAACCTGATGAACCTGATGAACCGTTAGTACCATCAGTACCTGAAGTACCGTCCGTACCTGATGTACCATCTTTTACAGGAGTGAAAGAAACACCGATTTGACCGTTTGCTGCTGAAATACCAGCTGCGTAAGAATCAGTAACCATGTGCTCGTCAGACGATGTACCGCCTGCCCAGTTTGAATTACCACCCATGTACTCCATGTCCATTACTAGGTCACCTCTATCAGCGATTTGACCGTTTTCTTGGATAGAAAGATTTGTACCTTTGTATAAGTGGTATAAACCAGCATTACCTGTTTTAAAGATTTTAACATAAACCGTTTGGTAACCAGAATCCACCATAGTAGTGAATAGCCTGTTAAACCAGTTAACGTCTTGTAAACCGTTAGCAATATCTGAGAACCACCATTTCTGAGCGTTTAGTTCACCAGTTGAATAAATGAATGAACCTGATTCAGTATGCGCTAATTGATTTACATTTGTATATGGAGTATCAGAGAACGTTACACCGTCGTATTCAACTGTTAAACCACCAGAAACACCATCATCACCTGAAGTACCTGCTGTACCTGAAGTTCCTGAAGTTCCTGAAGTTCCAGCCGTACCTGATGAACCGTTTGTACCTGATGTACCATTTGTACCTGATGTACCATTTGTACCTGAAGAACCGTTTGTTCCTGAAGTACCGTCGTTACCTGAAGTACCAGATGTACCTGAAGAACCGTTAGAACCTGAAGTTCCTGAAGTTCCTGATGTACCTGCTGTACCTGAAGTTCCTGACGTACCATCCGTACCTGAAGTACCAGAAGTACCATCTTTTACAGGAGTGAAAGAAACACCGATTTGACCGTTTGCTGCTGGAATACCTGCCGCGTACGAATCAGTAACCATATGCTCGTCAGATGATGTGCCACCTGTCCAAGTTGAATTACCACCCATGTATTCTAGGTTCATGACTAAATCACCTCTTTGTGCGTCTTGGCCATTTTCCTGAATAGAAAGATTTGTACCTTTGTATAAGTGATACTTACCTGCATCACCTGTTTTGAAAATCTTAACGAAAACTGTTTGGTATCCAGTATCCACCATATTAGTGAATAGTCTGTTAAACCAGTTAACGTCTAATAAACCATTTGCAATATCAGAGAACCACCATTCTTGTGCATTTGCTGGACCTTCCGCGTAAACGAATGAACCCGCCTCTGTATGTACTAATTGATTTACATTTGTATATTTATTATCTGAGAACGTTACACCATCGTATTCAACAGTTAAACCACCAGAAACACCATCATCACCTGAAGTACCTGCTGTACCTGATGAACCCGATGAACCTGAAGAACCGTTTGAACCGTTCGTACCTGATGTACCTGATGTACCTGATGTACCTGATGTACCGTTTGTACCTGAAGTACCATCCGTACCTGAAGAACCTGAAGTACCATCTACACCTGACGTACCGTCATCACCCGAAGTACCCGCTGTACCTGATGTACCCGATGTACCCGATGAACCATCTGTACCATCAGTACCTGTAGTACCATCTATACCTGATGTACCTGATGTACCTGAAGAACCGTCTGTTCCTGAAGTACCTGAAGTTCCATCTGTACCTGAAGTACCGTCTGTACCTGAAGAACCATCAGTACCCGATGTACCTGAAGTACCTGAAGTACCTGATGAACCATCAGTACCGTCTGTACCAGAAGTACCTGATGTACCGTCTGTACCAGAAGTACCTGAAGTTCCTGAAGAACCTGAAGTACCGTCCGTGCCTGATGAACCGTCTGTACCCGAAGTACCTGAAGAACCTGAAGAACCATCTGTTCCTGAAGTACCTGATGTACCAGATGAACCATCTGTTCCGTCTGTACCCGAAGTACCTGAAGAACCTGAAGAACCATCTGTTCCTGAAGTACCATCTGTTCCTGAAGTACCTGAAGTACCTGAAGTACCTGATGTACCTGATGTACCAGATGAACCGTTTGTACCGTCTGTACCTGAAGTACCTGAAGAACCATCTGTTCCGTCCGTACCTGAAGTACCCGATGAACCGTTTGTACCGTCTGTACCTGAAGAACCATCTGTACCTGAAGTACCGTCTGTACCTGAAGAACCATCAGTACCCGATGTACCTGAAGTACCTGAAGTACCTGATGAACCATCTGTACCGTCTGTACCAGAAGTACCTGAAGAACCTGAAGAACCGTCTGTTCCGTCTGTACCTGAAGAACCGTCTGTTCCGTCTGTACCTGAAGTACCTGAAGAACCGTCTGTTCCGTCTGTCCCTGAAGTTCCTGAAGAACCGTCTGTTCCGTCTGTACCCGAAGTACCTGAAGAACCCGAAGAACCGTCCGTTCCGTCTGTACCTGAAGTACCTGAAGAACCCGATGAGCCGTCTGTTCCGTCTGTACCTGATGAACCATCCGTTCCGTCCGTACCTGAAGTACCTGAAGAACCTGAAGTACCGTCAGTACCAGAAGTGCCTGAAGAACCTGAAGAACCGTCTGTTCCGTCCGTACCTGATGAACCGTCTGTTCCGTCTGTACCCGAAGTACCTGAAGAACCCGAAGAACCGTCCGTTCCGTCTGTACCTGAAGAACCCGAAGAACCGTCTGTTCCGTCTGTACCCGATGAACCGTCTGTTCCGTCCGTACCAGAAGTGCCTGAAGAACCTGAAGAACCTGAAGAACCATCCGTTCCGTCTGTACCTGATGAACCGTCTGTTCCGTCCGTACCCGATGAACCGTCTGTTCCGTCTGTACCCGAAGTACCCGAAGAACCGTCTGTTCCGTCTGTACCTGAAGTACCTGAAGAACCTGAAGTACCGTCAGTACCAGAAGTGCCTGAAGAACCTGATGTACCAGATGAACCGTTTGTACCGTCTGTACCTGATGAACCGTCTGTTCCGTCTGTACCTGAAGTACCTGAAGAACCCGATGAGCCGTCTGTACCGTCTATACCTGAAGAACCCGAAGACCCGTCTGTTCCGTCCGTACCCGATGAACCTGAAGTACCGTCAGTACCAGAAGTGCCTGAAGAACCTGATGAACCGTCTGTTCCATCTGTACCTGATGAACCGTCTGTTCCGTCTGTACCTGAAGTACCTGAAGAACCTGAAGTACCGTCTGTACCTGAAGAACCTGAAGAACCGTCTGTTCCATCTGTACCTGAAGAACCTGAAGTACCGTCAGTACCAGAAGTGCCTGAAGAACCTGATGAACCGTCTGTTCCATCTGTACCTGAAGAACCGTCTGTACCGTCTGTACCGTCTGTACCCGATGAACCGTCTGTTCCGTCTGTACCCGAAGTACCTGAAGAACCGTCTGTTCCATCTGTACCTGAAGAACCTGATGAACCGTCTGTACCGTCTGTACCTGAAGTACCGTCAGTACCTGAAGAACCTGAAGAACCTGATGAACCTTCCGTTCCGTCCGTACCTGAAGAACCGTCTGTTCCGTCTGTACCTGATGAGCCATCAGTTCCGTCTGTACCTGATGAACCTGAAGTACCGTCTGTACCTGAAGAGCCCGAAGAGCCGTCTGTACCGTCTGTACCTGAAGAGCCCGAAGAACCGTCTGTACCGTCTGTACCGTCTGTACCTGAAGAGCCCGAAGAACCGTCTGTACCGTCTGTACCTGAAGAGCCCGAAGAGCCGTCTGTACCGTCTGTACCGGACGAACCGTCTGTACCTGAAGAACCCGAAGACCCGTCTGTACCGTCTGTGCCTGAAGAACCTGAAGAACCGTCCGTACCTGATGTGCCATCAGTACCTGAAGTACCTGAAGTACCTGAAGTACCTGATGTACCTGACGAACCAGAAGAGCCTGATGAACCTGATGATCCGTCAGTACCGTCTGTACCTGAAGTTCCGGCTGTACCTGAAGAACCGCTCGTTCCGTTTACACCTGAAGTTCCATCAATACCTGATGAACCTGATGAACCTGAACTACCGGTTGTAGTAATAATTGGTGTTGCCATTGTCTATATTAACTTTTTATTTTAAACTTCTTGTGTTCTTTCGTAGATGATATCGATAACATCATCTGCTGTAAGTTCGAAGCCTGCAATACCAGCATTCCAGTAAAGAACATCACCGGCTTCGATATTTGCAATTGTTTTAGCTGTTAAACCGCCGTCATTAGAGAAGTAGACTGCTGCTGCATCTCTATTACCATCTGCTTCTGAAAGACCTAGACCGTTAACTAAAACGTCTACCGCTGAGTCAGAGAATGGTGTGTAGTCGATAGTAATACCTGTTGAAGAGTAATCACCATTAGTTGCTAATGGAGAAAGATCTCTTTGGTATACTTGTACACCTTGCTCGATATCAGATGCAGAACCTACTGAAGGTCTCCATGGAAGGACATGAGCAGTTGTGCTTGTGATTGCCTGCATTACAGGGTTGGAATACGGATAAGCGTCGTTAGTAGTAAATAAGGCTGGAATTCCTGTACCTGAGTTGTCTACAACGTAAAAAGCACCTGGAGTAAGATCCCAAGTGCCTACCGTAATAGTACCTACCTGTACACCAACGAAGTTGTCTGCGTCTGCTACCGATTCGATAACAATACGACCTAACTGATCTTCATTAGATGAATCCGCTAATACCCACTGACCACCATCATACGCGACTACCGTACCTGCTGAAAATCCGTGTGCTACTTGGGTAAAGGTCGACTTCACTGAACCTGAAGTGATCGATACAATAATAGCATCTAAGATATCTTGCAGACCTTCAATCTGTTTGATTTTAATCTGAGACATAACTGATTAATTGATTTTTTATTTAAACATGTTTATTTGCGAGATTTTCTCGCTGTAGTATATATACACCTTAAATGTTCGATTGTTTCTAATAAGCTACATAAAATAGCATATTTTAATAAATAATACTATACCATATTAGAATTTATTAAACTGATTAGATTTGATAAGTTTACATCAACTAATATTGTTATTTTAGAAATTTTAATATATAATAGATATTATGTCCAGTAAGTTAAAAAAGATAGAGTTTAAGAGAATGCTTAAGATGTATGAGTCGGCGCTAGAGGACTTAGAATATCTTAAAGAAATGGCATCTGAAATAAACTCTGATTTTAATAGTGCATTGGCGGCTAAAAAGCGCCCAGATCTTTTTGAAAACAAACAAGTTGAAGATTTAGCCGAAGAGGCGGAAGATACTGAAAAAGAATCTGCAGCACGCGATCCTTTATTCAAAAAGCTATTTAGGAAAATTGTAGTTCAATGTCATCCTGACAGAATGGACCCTGATTTATCTATTAAACAACAAGCCGAAAGACTTGAGCTCTATGAGTTATCTAATAAGGCTAATGATGAAGATAACATGGCTCTTTTAATTACTGTTGCTATTAAACTTGATATTGAACTATCTGAAGAATATATGCAGCATGTTGAAAAAATTGAAGAAGAGCTTAATAACGTGCAAAAGGACATTGAAAATATTCAAGGTTCTGCTGCTTGGCAATGGTATCACTTAGATGAAGAGAAACGCGATGCAATGTTAGACCAATATGTCAAACACATGGAAAAGATACTTCTAGGTAATCGACCGACATTAGTTAAAATTTTAGGATTAGGACATCCAAGAACTGGTACTGGATACACTGCATTTTTATTAAAATCATGGGGCTTAGATATTGGCCATGAAGTATTAGGAAGTGATGGAATAGTTGCATGGCCACTTGCTATAGAAAAAGGACCATTCTTATACATTAAAGATATTGCCAATAAAGTAAACGCTGAATTAATAATCTATAATATAAGAGATCCAAAGGACTCAATACCATCTATTGTATATACTGAAGATATTAAAGAAGAATCTCTTAACTTTAGAATAGAGAATGGTGTTATAAAATCTGTAAACCGTGTTGAAATGGCAATTAACTCTATACTACAATGGGATAAACTTATAAGCAAGAAAAATCCAGACTTTATTTATAGAATAGAAGACCAATCACAAGACCTTTTTGATTTTATAGTTTCAAAGGGTTTTGAAGTTGAATATGCTCCATCTAAAGAAGTAATTAATGCAAGAGAGCATAAATCTTTAGAATCATTAAAGGATGAAATGTTATCAGTAAGACCTTCGGTTAAAAAGAAGATTAATACTTTTTGTATAAAGTATGGGTATGACCCAATCTTTTAAACATCCCATAGCCCAGTATAATGACATCTAATATATGTAGGTGCTGTAAACTGATAACCTAATCCCTTACATTCTTCTCTTAGCCTTCTACCGAAATCTACATCTTCACTGGTATTACCAAAAGTATCTTTCCATCTAGTTTTAACATCAGCATCATGAACCAATAACCATGGTGTATTAACGACAAGACCTTGTTTAACTTGACTTTTTATAAACTTAGCATTTAATGATTTTATAGTAATTAAATCAGATGCTTTATATTCTTCTAGTACATTAGGTAAATCTTGCTTTAAAATATTTACATGATCATACCACGCATTATTAAGATACCATTTAGCTTCATTAGGTGCTAAATTATAATGGTATGCTATTTCATATGTAAACTTAGGGTGTAAATAATCATCAGAATCAATATATGTAATAAGGTCACCATCTGCTAAAGACCTACCTGCTTCTCTAGGTATCCCCCTGTAATACTTGTAACCTTCAATTCGTTCCTCGTACATATTTGGTAAACCCTTCTTATCTACATATACAAACTTAATCATTTTATTATCTGCATAATATTCTTCATAATGTTGCATTGCTATTTTACAACCATCAGACGCGATAATTAATTCTATATTTTTATATGATTGCACTAAAAAAGATTGAACTACTCTATGAAATTTTATAACTGCATCTGTTCTAGAGCCTGGATAATCACCTAAATACACTTGCATGATTACAGAAATCTTAGGAGTTTTGACTTGGCTATTTTTCTTAGCCTCTTCTTCTTGTTTCTGTCTTTCTATTTCTTCCATTCTTTTCTTATCAGCTTCTCTTTTTTCTCTAGCTTCCAACATAACTTTTTCTAGATCTTGAGGTGCTGATTCTTCTTCGTTATAAATAGGGTCATCTGCTCTTCTACCCCATCCAATATGTTTAACAAAGCCTTCACCATCTGATTCTGAAATACTAACTACTTTAAATCCTTTTTTGTGCGTTCTATAAAAAGCATCAATCATATGTTCAGCCGATATACCAGAATACCCTTTATTTAAAAGCTTATAGTCCGACATTCTTTTAAGACCTGGGTTCCAACTAAAACCCATATAATCTTTAACAATAAGGTCAGTACCATTTGGTGCACCGCCTTTAACCATAAAAGATTTTGGAAGTACATCTCTTACCTTAATACCGTTAATTTCATAAATTTCCGGTTTGATATCATTAAGTATATTATCGGTCTTTGGTCTGATCCATGCTTGTAATACTGTTTCATCTACTTCAAGAACTGAAATAGATTGTTCTATGAATTCATCATCGTAAAATTCCCAATCTTCTTCACAGTGAAAAATATAATCAGTAGTAACTTTAGAATAAGCTAAATCTATTGATTTTGACTGACCTAACTTTCTTTCATTGAATATAAACTCAAGCTTATTATTATACTTCTTATAATTTAATTCTTTGCACACTTTAAATATTTCAGGATCCATTGAATCTTCTGTAATAATGTATCTTTCTATTGGATATGTGTTAAACTTAAAAAAAGAATCTAATGTCTTTTCCATTAAATCAGGCCTTCCACATGCAGTCATTACAAAAGTAACTTTAGGCCTATTAGCCTCGTATTCCGCGAGTTTATCTGCTTCTTCTTTAAGTTGTCTTTGCTTTTCTTCTTCTAAAGCTTTATTTTCAGCTGCAATTCTTTTTGAATTTTCAACCTTATCGATTCTAGCTTTTTGAAGAGCGGCTATCTCTTCTTTAGTTAGCGTTGGTTTTTCAGGCCCTGCATTATTATGTGAATTAAGTCTACTTAAAAAATCCATTACTTATATAAGTTTGTTTTCCAGTCGTATTCTCTTGAAAGTTCGTGCTTACCGTCATATAGGTTATCAATAAGCTTTTCGTAAGTATCTACCAATGCTTCGTTTTTAATAGTATATCTATCTAAAACTGGTTTATTTTTAGCAGCATATTCTTCTCTATTTTCATCATGGTGTTTTAAAACCCATTCTAGCTGGTCAGCTGCTTTTTCAATATTAAAATCTGGGTAATAGTAACCAGCGTCTTGAATCATATCTGCATTATGAATAAGTGGATAACCCATAAACATTACATCTAAATAAGAGTAATTAAGTGGATTTTCCCATTGATGTGAAATTACTATTTCAGTAGTTTCTGCTAAATAATGACATACTGGATATCTAGAAGTAAATTGTAATTTAGGTTTACTCGGGTCATTCTTTACTAAATCTAACGTTGTAATCATAGACTTAAAATAACCATTCTTTAAAAGACCTTTACCAGATGCAACATACATTTTATCAAAATCAACACCTCTTCTATAAACTTGTTCAGCTGCCATCATAGGAACCATTGCATACTTAACAACATTCATATTAGGCTCAAAAACAGAAATACGTTTTTTAGATTGCTCAACGCCTGACGTGTAAATTGGAAGCTTTCTATTCTTGTTTTTATAAATAGCAAGTTCAGTAATCATAAACATAGGGTCCCATACAAATGGAACTGCGAATACCTCATTAGTTCTAAATATAGTTTTATAATAATGTTCGTTTTGATAACCTTGTTGCGGTACATACCATACTTGATCAGCGCCCGGATCCCATGGTGCAATTCCTAAATCATCACCTGTTTTAAAAATAGACCTTTCCATTTCTATAACATATGAATTACCACACATATATTTAACTAATCTTTTATTAGGACCTTGTGCTTTAAATGCTTTAATAGTTTCAGTAGGAAACGAAGTCCCTAAAGTAATCATAAGGTCAGTGTCCTTAAATGCATCTTTTAATGACCTAATTGGAAACTTATTATAATCCCAAGAAACCTTTGTAAGGTCTTCAACTTTAGCCGAAGTATCTACCAGATAAACATTGTGTTTTCCAATTTGCATTAACGCATTTGCTAAAAGTATAGCATTTAGTTTAATACCATTAATCCACATACTTTCGTATTCAGATTGTAACCCAAGTGTGATGCCTATATTCATTTAATTATCGTAATGTTTGTATTTGTTTATATATTCATGTAAATAAAAAGAGGGCCCCGAAGGGCCCTCTAAAGTGTTATGAATTAACCTAAGTTAATATTAACCTTTAACACCAACAACAGTTACGATGTCAGATGCTTCTAGATCATATACTAGGTTTAGTTCAACGTTTTGTGGGTCAACTTGCGTGAATGCAACTCTTACACCATTAACGTAAACTTCCATATCGTTGTTTGCACCGAATGCGAACGTACCAACAGTTGATACTGGAGCTGGAGCACCTGCAGGAGCAGTTAGACCAGTTACAGTTTCTTCTTGGTAAGTATCACCTTTAAGTCTTGCAGTTTCTTCAGCAGCAACTCTAGTGTCTAGTGAAGATTCTAGTGAATCAACTCTACCGTCTAGTCTGATTACTTCAGAATCAGTTGCAGCGATTTCAGTAGATAATGCAGCTTCAACTTGGTCGATGTTAAGTTCGATAGCAGCGTCTCTAGCGTCCATAGACGATAGTTTAGTTACTAGGAATTGATCATCAGCCGTATCTAGTGAGTCAACGTAAGCAACTACTTCAGCGAACTGATCTAGGTCTACAGTTGAACCGTTAAGGATTGCGTCGATTCTGTTTTTCTCTGTTAGGATTTCGCCTGAAAGAACTGTATCAACAGATTCTCTAGCGATTTCTTCAGCAAGAACTCTTGCATCGATAGATACGAAATCATCACCAGCTTTATCTTCTAGAGAGTCGATAGATGCGTTGATTGCTAGAACTTCAGAATCAGTTGCGTTGATTTCAGCAGTTAAGTTAGCTTCGATACCTGACATTCTAGTGTCACCAGAAGTCATTCTAGTATCAGCAGAACCGAATCTTGTATCAGCAGAACCGAACTCAGCAAGTGCTAGAGACTCTTCAGCAGAAACTCTTGCGTTGATAGAAACAACATCAGAGTTAGTTGCAGAGATTTCAGCAGCTAGAGCAGAGTCTAAACCGTTGAATCTTGTATCAGCAGAACCGAATTTGTTAGCAGCTAGAGACTCTTCAGAAGAGATTCTAGTGTTAACTGAAGTGAAGTCACCGTTAGTTGCAGCGATTTCAGCAGCTAGAGCAGAATCTAAACCGTCAAATCTAACGTCAGCAGAAGCAACATCAGAGTTTGTAGCAGAGATTTCAGCAGATAGTGCAAGTTCTAGTGAATCAACAGAACCTACTAGGTCGCCTGAAACGTTACCAAGTTGAGTTTCGATAGAATCTACAGAGTTTTGTAGGTGAAGATCACCTTCAGCTCTTGCAGCAGCTTCAGCGTCGATGTTACCTTGTAATGCGATATCAGCATTTTCTAAGTCAGAAACCTCTTGATCAAGATTACCTTGAAGTACGCCGTCAGCAGCGATTCTTGCAGCAGCTTCAGCATCGATGTTATCTTGAAGTATGCCTTCAGCAGTTGTAGCTCTTAGCTCTTCAGCAGCGATATCAGATGCTAGACCAGCATCAACACCTTCTAGAGAATCAACAGATGCTTCTAGTTTAGCATCTCTAGTGTCCATAGACGATAGTTTATTTACTAGGAATTCATCATCAGCCGTATCTAGTGAGTCAACGTAAGCAACTACTTCAGCGAACTGATCTAGGTCTACAGTTGAACCGTTAAGGATTGCGTCAATTGAAGACTGTGCAGCATCAACGTCAGTTCTTAGACCAGCGTCAACACCTTCTAGTGAATCAACAGAAGCGTTAAGCTCTGCTAGGTCAGCACCTGCTTTATCTTCTAGAGAGTCGATAGAAGCGTTGATTGCTAGAACGTCAGCATCAGTATCAGCGATTTCAGCAGCTAGAGCAGAGTCTAAACCGTTGAATCTTGTATCAGCAGAACCGAATTTGTTAGCAGCTAGAGACTCTTCAGAAGAGATTCTTGAATTTAGCTCAGTAACATCACCATTTGTTGCAGCGATTTCAGCAGCTAGTGCATCTTCTACATCAGATACTCTTGTATCGATAGAACCGAAATCAGAGTTAGTTGCAGCAACTTCCGTAGAAAGTGCAGCGATATCAACACCGATTTTAGTATCTAGAGAACCTTCAGCAGAGATAGCTCTTGAAGCTTCAGCAGAGATAGCAGTAGCTAGTCTTCCGTCTTCAGTTTCTAGAGCAGCAACGTCTACATTAGTAGCTGAGATCTCAGCAGATAGTGCAGCCTCTTCGATAGATATTCTTTCTTCGATAGAAGTTAGATCATCACCTGCTTTTGAGTCTAGAGAGTCGATAGACGCATCTATTTCAGCTTTTTCGTCTGTGTGGTGTTTGTGCTCCTTAGAGATTTCACCGTCTACATACGTTTTGATATCAGCAGCATTTGCGATATCGTTTGCAGATACATTAGACCAGTTTACTGATGCTAAAAAGTCTGCGATTTGTTTTGAACGAATTTGTGCCATTTATATTTGGTTGTTTTATTTGTTCGACTAGAATACTTTAGTGTAATCTAGTGTATTATATATCACAAGAAAGGGGCCCATAAGGCCCCTTTTTTACATAATATATTGATATAATTCAATTAATCGAAAATATTATAAATCGTATGAAGATGCATCATAAATTACGTCTATATCATCTGTCACGTCTAACTGATATCCAGCAGCTGACGGGTTCCAAATAAGAACATCACCGGCTGCAATATCTGCCATTGATTTTGCTACCATAGCGTCTCCTATAGTATTAAACGCTGAATCTGTTGGATCTGTAAAGTAACAATCTTCTGTATTATCACCATCACCTAGATTTACTTCAACACCATTTACTTTAACTATAACTGATGAATCTGCGAATGGAGTATAATCCATATCAATACCAGTAACAAAGTGGTCGTGTGTTGTTGTTGCTATTATAGTTTGATCTTTATCTACATTTGTAGAAACACCAGTCTCTTGCTCTTTATCAGCACCTTCAAGCATTAAAAGAATTGGAGCTTCACCTGCTGATGAAGATGCAATACCGTTTTTATTTACATAAGTACCTTGGCCTGTAATTAAGATATCACCGCCATCTGCTCTTGTTAGTTTTAAATAGTAGAATGATTGCGCAGGAGTTGATGTTGCGATACCAATAGCTCCAATAAATGTATTACCGAATGCATCTAGATCAGTCCCCGTAATATTTATTGATGCTGCAGGATCTGTAGCTTCAATTGTTAAAATTCCATAAGTCGTTGGTTCAGTACCATCACCTGGTAAAGAAGCCGAAGCCTCTAAATTAACACCTGCGTTAGCAAATTCAGTATTTAACACTGCTGCAATTAAAGATGCACTATACGTTAAATATTGTGGTGCCGATGGATATGGAATTAAAGTAGCCCCTGTATTTTCATCAAATGTAACTTGAACTGAATTAGTACCATCTGAGAATGTAGCAATAACCGGGTTGTAAGTAGCACCGCTATCACTTGATACTACAAGTGCAGATACACCAATATTAGAAGCAGACGCCGCAGAAGATACTTTAGCAAAATCTGCAGTATATGAAGATACTACTTTATGTATTGAAGTAGAGTTATTAATTAAAGTTACAAAATCACCAATTGTATTAGGAACTAAATGAATAGTACCGTCAAACACGGTTGTATTATTAATTATTACCGAATCAGATGATGTTGGTAAATAATCAGATTCTGTTGCAGTTACAATTGTTGGTTTTGCATTTTTAACCTGTAAAAATAAAGGTAAAGCACCCGGATACTTAGTAGTAGCCATTGCACCTGGATTAGATGGATGTGCATAATATACATCACCTGCTGAACCTGTTAAAAGTTCGGGTGTTGTATGATTATCTACGATAGTGTTAAATGGCTTTACATAAATTACAGTATCATTAATAATCTTTTCAATTACCACACCTACTGGAATTTCAGATGCATTAGCCGAACCATATTTTACAATATTACCATTAGCTTTATCAACTGTAACAATATCACCTTTATCAATTAATGTATTAGGTGCATCAAATTCAAATCTGTATCTTTCAGATTCTTCTTCAGCCGCAAATCTACCTTGAATTTTATCAACTGCTAAAGGTACATTAAAGAAAGCTGCGATATCACCGCCTGCAATCATAGGTACTCTGTTATCAGATACCTGGAAGAATGCGATATCATCACCTAAACCTATTGCAGAGTTTGCATAAGTTTTATAAACAATCATGTCTATATCCTTAACTACAAACTTTGCAGTCGTTTCAGTCTTTTCTATTACTTGAGTAATACATAAAACAATTTGACCATTTCTAGTAGTAATCCAATCACCAGCTTTAATATCTAAGCCATTATATTGTTTTGATACACCAGATCTAGTTTCCGCAGTACCAATTGTTTGATACTGAATTGTATCTACTGTAATCGTGTATGTTTGATAAGCACCTGTGAAATTAATCTGTGTATTATCAACATAGTTGTATTTGTCTAGTCCTACTACCTGGGTAACATTACCAGATATGAACATTGGTGGGGTTGTTGGATCGTATATAGCCATATTAGAATACAAATATCACGTAAGCGTGAGGGTTTTTATTTACTACTGGATTAGGGAATCCACCAGATTGTACATTATTACCAAACTTCATGTAATCTTGTCTAGTATCAATAGTAACACCTACTGTAAATGAACTAAAGAAATTAGGTTCATATTGGTCATTACCTATTGGTGTAAAGTTTGCTTCCGATGTGTTTATGACAACATTTGCAGCATCTTTATCATAGTGATGTACTTTGTATGTATTTGTAGTAGGATCCCACGCCATAACTAAAATAGAAATAGGTGGATTACTTTCAGTAAAAGCAACTGTAACACTACCAAGTGAACCACCTACTACTGAGCTAATCGATGCACCTGTAGTTGAATAACCTGCTTTAGCCTGGAACGAATGAGATCCGTTACCTGCAATTAAAGATTCTGAAGAATCATAGTTCAATCTTAATAGGTATTTTGTGTAACCAGCACCTGAAGCACCAGTTGGGTCAGCCCATACAGTATTATAAGGATTTGAATCAACTTTAGTAATTACCTGACCCGATGTACCACCTGAAGGAACACCAATACCTGCAGCACCTTGAGCACCATCGACACCATTAGTACCTGCAGCACCTTGAGCACCTTCAGCTCCAGTTGGACCTGCAGCACCTTGTGCTCCATTTGTACCCGGTGCACCTTGAGCACCTTCAGTACCTGTATCACCCTGAGCTCCTTGTGGGCCCGCTGGACCTGTAGCTCCCTGAGCGCCGTCGACTCCATTTGCACCTTGTGCTCCATTTGTACCAGGTGCGCCTTGAGCACCTTCAATACCAGGATCTCCTTGTGGACCTGCAGCACCTTGTGCTCCATCAGCTCCGTTAGCTCCCGCAGCACCTTGTGCACCATCGACTCCATTTGCACCTTGTGCACCAATAGCTCCATCAGCGCCTTGTGGACCTGCAATACCTGCAGCACCTTGTGCTCCATCGACTCCATTTGCGCCTGCAGCACCTTGTGCCCCATCAGCTCCATTTGCGCCTGCAGCACCTTGTGCTCCATCGACTCCATTTGCACCTACAGCGCCTTGAGCTCCAGTTGCACCTTGTGCCCCATCAGCTCCATTTGATCCTGCAGCACCTTGTGCTCCGTCAACGCCATTTGCACCTGCAGCACCTTGAGCTCCATTTGCACCAGGAGCTCCTTGAGCCCCTGCAGAAGCAGCAGCACCATCAGCACCTTGTGCCCCTTGACTACCCGCAGGTCCAGCAGGACCTTGAATAGAACCACCGTCTACCCATTGGTTTCCGTCCCAGATCCATAGAGAATCATTATCTTGATTTAAGTAAGCATCGCCTTGTGTATTTCCAGTAGTTGGTAGTAAGCCTGAGTTTGCTACAGAACCTTGGAATGTAATACCAGTTCCTGTTGCTCCAGTTGCACCTTGTGCTCCGTCAACTCCATTAGCTCCCGCAGCACCTTGTGCTCCATCAACTCCATTAGCACCTTGAGCGCCTGCAGCACCTTGAGCTCCATCAGCTCCATTTGATCCTGCAGCACCTTGAGCTCCGTCAACTCCATTAGCTCCAGCAGCACCTTGTGCTCCATCAACTCCATTAGCACCTTGAGCTCCTATAGCACCTTGAGCTCCATCAACTCCATTAGCTCCAGCAGCACCTTGAGCTCCATCAACTCCATTAGCACCTTGAGCTCCTATAGCACCTTGAGCTCCGTCAACTCCATTAGCTCCTGCAGCTCCTTGAGCTCCATCAATACCATTTGCGCCTTGAGCTCCACCAATACCGTTTGCACCTTGTGCTCCGTCAACTCCATTAGCCCCTGCAGCTCCTTGAGCTCCATCAATACCGTTTGCACCTTGAGCTCCGTTTGATCCTGCAACACCTTGTGCTCCGTCAACTCCATTAGCCCCTGCAGCTCCATCAACTCCATTAGCCCCTGCAGCTCCTTGAGCTCCGGTTGCACCTTGTGCTCCGTCAACTCCATCAACGCCATCCCTTCCAGGATTACCATCAATACCATTAGCACCTTGAGCACCTTGAGCTCCATTTTGACCCGGTTGTGAATTACCTGATCCAGCGCCACCGAATGCATCTAATGTATACGAGACTGTATCACCTACTGCCCATGTATATGGAGCTTCAATAGGGCTATATGAATTATCTTCATATGTTACAGAGATTTTTGTATAATCATTATCGTTATCATCTCCACCGCCTGCTTCGGCATTAATTCTAGAGTAGTTATTAATCTTATAAACTGAATAGTCAATTGCATTATCAGCATCTACAATAGTAATAGTACCATCAACGCTATTTGCAATTCTATTCTCTAAAAAGTTTTCTAGATAAACATTTCTATGGTTGTTTAAATCTAAATTATAAAAGATGATCTCTGTAACCTGAGTTGGGTCTGGTGAATCAAAAGATACAGACTTAACATCTGGGTTAGATCCATCAATATGACTTACATTGTAAGCAACATAAGGAGTAAGACCCGATAAATCACCTAGATCTATACCTGTATTACCAGAACCAGAACCGCCATTTTTAGAACCGCCGCCATTACTTGGAGTACCCGGTTGGTTTTTGTAACCAACTTGTAGTAGAGGAAGAACGTATGTTTTTGCAGAAGGATAGTAATTAGAGTAAGTAATAGTAACTTGTACAAAGATATCACCATCTGCTAAAGATGCAGCCTGATTAGCTGATATATCAAAAGATATATGTCCTTGTGTTGATGATGCAGGTTGACCAACTATTAGTCTATCTGTTTGTCCTGCAATAATAGGATCAGAGTACTGGAATGTTCTTTGTCCTAATGAGTTATATAGTGTTACTGTAATCGCGTCTGCATCTGCAGCATTCAGCTGATTATTGATATAATCCTTATAAAGAATAAGGTTTACATTTGTCGCTACTCCTTGTTGTAAAGTAATCTGCGAGTCAATATACAGCATTATGTCATCTTTTGAAACGTAAGGCATGACTTAATTTTATTATTTGTTTGCTTTATATATCAAGCTTTGCCTAGGCAAAGTCTGAAACCAGCCTACTGAAAAGTATAGACTTGGCTATTGGTAAGACAGCACCTTCTAGATCTAAGCCATTGACCTTTACATCAATCCTTGAAAACATTAAAGTTTCTTCTTCATTTTGATGATCGTCATAGAATTTAACTATGTTATCATTAGAGAAATCAAACTCTGAATGTTTGTTAAGTTTTATGTTTCTCCAAGAATTACTCATCTTAGAAGGTTTATCAAATGAATATACATAACAAACACCTTCGTTTCTTATAATTGCAAATCCATTATTTAAGGTTGGCGCTTTTTTTGGAATCCAAGTAAGACCTATCTCTTTTTCTATAGAACGCCATTTATCTCTAGCGTCCATATAAACATCACCGAACTCTACAATAGCGTCGTCTACTATATCATCTACTATTCTATGGTCAATTGTAGCTTGATTCTCTTGAGTCTCATAAATAATTTCAAAGTTAAAAAAATCGATGTCTTTTGGAATCTTGTTACTCTCATCCTTAATCTCAATCTCGTACTTTGTTTTATATAGTCGATCTAACTGTTCTTCTACCTCTTCGATAACTGACCATACTAAATTTTTATCAAGATCTTTTTTAAGTCTTGAGATTATTGCCAACATTTTATATTGCTTCAATTCATAGTCAACTGGACCTTCAGTCAGCCATGAGAATTTAGTAGTATCCATATGTGTGTATATATTCTTACACTATTCATATGGGTATGCAAAATGCCAATTATATTTTAATATTATTTTTCGCCAAAGCGGCAGATACTTTAGATTAGCACGCTTTAGAATATGGCGTGGTTGTTGATTAATTAAGCGTGGAATTTGCGCAGTAACCTCGGCGCTTCTAATAGGTTTGCCGTTAGCTAAATCTTTAACTGCAAAGTAAAGTTCACGCGTTGTTCCATCAAACTCTTCGATAAAATTCCAAACAATGTCGTCTTCAATGCCGAACTCTTTAGCAAGTTCATTCTTAAGATTATATAGCATATTAATTTCATTCTTAAGGTGATTCTCTCGCATGATATTAACTCGCTTGCTCTTCTTTTTTCTATTGTCAATATAGACCTTTTCATAAAGATCTTGACTAACGCCTGGATTCTTTTCAACGAACTCATTCATTGTATAATCTAGGATAGCATCTTCTAAATAAGACTGTTCCCAAAGTCCATCATGCTCAAACTCTCCAGCTTCAATACGCTGTAAAAGTTTTGATGCACCTTTATACATTTGTTTAGGATCTAGTTTTTGCGTCGAGTAGAAGCGGCGCCACCATGTAAATTGAGTGCTCATTTAAACTGCTTTAAAATATTCTTGTTCTGAAATAAACCAAATGTCTTTAGCTTCTGGATAGCGATTGCGAATAGTTTCACATCCTGAAGTTGTACACCACCCTGAAATAGTTTTAGAATGATCTGCAACTTCTTCAGCACATGGATCCATAAGGTATTCCCATACATTATCTACCTCAATGTAATAACGAAGCTTAGGCTCGTCTACGAAAGTCTTTATACAATCAACGTTATTATTCCGCGTCATATTCATTCACTAAATAGTTCTCAAAAATAGTAGAGTTAGTTCCGTCGAGGCTATTGTAGAATGCAGTCATTGCACCTGATGCACCATGTCTTTCATAATAGTCGTTAAACTTACCGTTTAGATGATTAGCCATGTGTGGATTATCTTTCCAAATCTTAAGGCAGAATAACGGTGGATAGTTAAACGCGAACATTGTGAACTTCTTTAAAATACTAGTTTCCATATTACTCTTGAATTAATTGATTAATATCTGAATATGCTAACTCACATTCATGAACCTCTGAACTACCATCTTCAACTTCCATTTCGGCTAAATCATAAAACGAATGGATTTGCATTTGGTATTCTGGGTATTGATTTGCTTTTTCAACGCAATAGTTGTATAAATCTCTTAGTGTCATATCTTATCTTTCTAAAATTACAAAATCACCAAAGTACTTATCAAACACATTGATAAGGTTTTCATAGTCTGAACTTTTCATTTCTTCCATGATAGCGTTGCCATCTAAATCTAATTGATTTGCTAGATTTTTAGCAGTTCCTAAAAGGAAGAATGCGTTGCCTTGAGGTCCTGTTAAATCGATTACGATTTCTGATGAAGTTTGCTTTGCTCTTATCATTTGTTTGTTGCTTTAATTACAGTATAAATATAATCATTTTTACTGACATAAAAAAATGTTTTGGCAATTATTTTGCAGATTTTTAACGGTAATCTTCAATACATTCTTCAATGACCTCTTGGATTGCATCGCGAGGGTAATCAATCTCATCTTCTAAGTGGTCTAAAGTTGCTTCCATATCTTCATTGTAATCTAAATAAGTACTACATATATAGAAGATCATTGTTTCTACGTAACTCATATTGTTTAAATTAAAATTCTACTCTATCGTGAACTGAAATAGGAGCATCTCCAGGGAAGCGAGAATCGGAGGTGTACACAAAGTTTCCACCTGCCATTGAATGGCGACCTGATTTCAAAATACTAAAAGGAACTGCAATGTCTCCTAATTGACGGCCCATAAAAGAACCGCGCTTTACAAGAACCAACACATCATCATCAAGTGACTCTAAAGCTTCATAGTCACTTTCAGTTACTTCACTGTAAAGGTCAACATTGTTTACTTTAGAAGTTAGACCGTTGTTACTACAATCACCTAGAGGATGTTTAAATACGAAGGTTAGAATCTTTTTCATATGCTTTATCTTTAATTACAGTACTAATATAATAAAAAAGCCTGAGACTAAAAAATCTCAGGCCAATTATTTTGCAAAAAGTTTGCTTATTCGTTAATTCTATAGGCTTTAGAGAAAGATTGTCTTATGATAAGCTCTGCCTGTACTTCTTCAGGTGTTATAGTATCTCCGTCTTGCTGTGCCTTATACAACTCGTGGTATTTACCTTGGATAACTAACTCATATCTATTACCATTATTAGTTGTCGTGAACTTAATGATCATTGTAGATGGCGTAGGTAGTTGAATTAAACTAATATCAACAACTGTATTTTCATACTTCTTTACCATTCTTTTTGATTTCTCTAATCTTCTTTTCCATAGTTTATAGAGAAGTCCTTGTCCTTGAATAGTAAACGACGCCATTATTTTTGAGTTTTAAGACTATTAATAAATTTCTCAGTAGCTTCAATAGAAGATTTAGTATTAATTACTTTTGTAGATTTAAGACCCCATTGCAAGACAAACCAATTCATTTCCATTTCAGATTGTTTCTTAGTAAGTCCTAAAGTCTTCTGTAAGTAATCAATACCCCAGTTAATAAAGTTAGTCTCTTGTTCTGGTGTTACTACATACTTTGTATACCAGTAACTATCGCCTTTAACATCGTCATATGTTTTATTAAAAGGCTCTAATTGTTTGTTAACTAATGTTACAAACGTTTGGTCTTGTTTTGTTTTGCGAGTATTTGCCATAATCTAGTTAATAAGGAGTTCTAATCTTTTTAAGACTCCTGATTCTTTTAAATAAGTAAATTCTGAAGCAGTTAAGGAGATCATGACATCTGAATCTGAAGTAGACTTTGTAGTGTACATGATATTGATTTCTGATTGTTCATCTAATAAAGCATCTTTCATACCTAATAGATACACAATAGCTTCTTCGTTAACGTAAATATAAACTTTCATTAGCTATATACTTTATCATAACACGTTTTACATAGTTGGCCTGCGCCTTCTACATAATGATGTCTCATAGTTACAGGTTCGTTTACTAAAACCTCTGTTACTATATTACATGAAACACATGTTTCGTTAATTATTTGTTCTGTAATCATATTATCGTTCATAATAAAAAATATTTATTTGTGACCCCTAAGAGAATCGAACTCTTCTTTCCAGGATGAAAACCTGGCGTCCTAACCGATAGACGAAGGGGCCTCATTTATTTTACCATTTACCCAAAGGACATTGTGATCTTACACTCATTGTTTTAGCGGCAATATTACAACCACATCCTTTTGATAGTTTTCCAGTCTTTATATGTATTCCCATTTTTCTAGGATTACATATACTTCCGTGTCTTATATCACACGAATCGCAAATACTTAATCTTTCTTGTGATATTTCTTTAACATGCGGTTCTAATTCATTAAATCTATCTTTAATTAAATTAGCCCAGCCGTCAAGTATATTTTTAATCTTCTCTACCACGTTGGATCGAATCTAATCTTTTTGTATTACCTTCAGCCATACCTCTTGTCTTATCGATAAATGGGGTTAGGTTATTTAATAATGTACCGATGTTCTTAGTCTCAACTTGTAATTCTGTAATTTGAGATGAAAGAATTCTAATATTTTCAACATGTGCTTTAACACCTGATTCAAGAGATTCAATTCTTTTTTCAAGGTCTTCGTAAATATCTAAATTGTCACAATCTGAAACTAGTGTATCTGCTTGAAATGAGAACAGGTGTTTAATTGTGAATAACGCAACAGCTAGTGAAACTAATGAGATGATAATGGCAATTGTCATAATACTGTTTATTTTAAAATTACAACAGTTATATGGAATAAATTAGAAATGTTTCAAAATGAGAAAGCCCACCTAAAATTAATTAGATGGGCTTTACTTGACTGGCAGTCATTGAGCGAAAGAGGAGGTTCGAACTCCCGACCCTCACCTTGGCAAGGTGACGCTCTACCGCTGAGCTACTTTCGCATTTGTAGGACATCGCTTAACCTACAGGGACTGATCAAGACCCTTTTAAGTTTCCATACCGAACTTAATCAGTTAGGAATTCTCTACGATTTTTGTGGAGAATAACGGAGTCGAACCGTTGACCTCCTGCGTGCAAGGCAGGCGCTCTAGCCAGCTGAGCTAATTCCCCATCGGTTATTTTAGAAGGATAACCGTAACCTTCCGACTTTCGTCATTGACTCCACTTAGTTTTTAAGAGACTAAGAACTCTGTCGAGTACCTGACTGCGACTTATTTATTTCTGTAAGTTCTAGTAGACTTTCTGCTACCAGCATTCTTGTAAGTCTTTGTTAAAGAGTGGCAATTAGGACAAAGTACCCTAAGATTTTCTTTTGCATTATTATATGCGTCACCATCAATGTGGTCAATCTCTAAAGGTATCTTACCGGTGTGGGTGTTGGTTTCACCCCAACCACAACTTTCACACTTGTGATTAGTTTCTTCTAGTAAGAAGTCTCTCATCCAATTTGGAATTGAAGTACCACCCCTTCTAGTAAAGTTTGTACCTTCAAACCATTCATTCAATTTATTATTTCGTTGAAACTCTAATTGACAAGAGTTACTGCAATAAGTTGAACCTCTACCTTTAACTTCTTTCTTACAATTCTTACATTCTTTCATTTCGTAAACCTATTTATTATATATATCTATGGTTTACACATTATTTGTATTGAGCTTCTGGCCGGGCTCGAACCGACGACATTCTCATTACAAATGAGATGCTCTACCAACTGAGCTACAGAAGCTTTTGGCGATCTGGAAGGGACTCGAACCCTCGACCCCAAGCGTGACAGGCTTGTATTCTAACCAGCTGAACTACCAGACCATTTGCGGAGAGGGAGGGATTCGAACCCCCGGTACTTTGCAGTACGCTGGTTTTCAAGACCAGTGCATTCGACCACTCTGCCACCTCTCCGATTAATAACTGCCAATATGTCAAAGAACTACTATTATATGAATAGTATCTCACGTTGTTTCATTTCTGAATCAACTTTTTCACTCAATTTTTGAGTACACGTCTGGGTTGCTCCTTCTCTTGGGCTCGAACCAAGGACCCTCTGATTAACAGTCAGATGCTCTAAC